>ENA-ORXC01000041-ORXC01000041.1-marine-metagenome-genome-assembly--contig:-NODE-41-length-226879-cov-48.132609_pt1 | contig 226879 bp, 202 predicted proteins | sample MGYA00237865_ERZ511478 | MGnify/ENA metagenome assembly ERZ511478
GGCTTGTTTCATACTTTCGCGTTCATTCTGCAAGCAGAATGTTTACTCACTCGTTGTTCAGTTTTCAAAGATCAAACACGATTTGTTTTACTCTTTTTTCGTCTCAGCCAAGTTTCGGCGGCGACTTAAATAATGTATCACATTTCGTTTGTTTTCGTCAAGAACTTTTTTTATTTCTTTTTTTTGAAGCTTTAGTTCTTCACTTTTCCTCTAAAGAATTTATCGTTTGTTGGCGATAAGCTCGTTTGAGGAACGAAATATAATGTATCATATATCACGAATGAGAGTCAACATTTTTTTATAAATTATTAGACAAACAAAAAAGGAAGGTTTCCCCTCCCTTATGCGATCCATATAATGCCAGGATTTTGGAGAAGATTATGCCTCAATCCAATACCGAATTTCCCGGCCTTCTCCTCCGATTGATGGCCAGCCTGCCGATTCTTTTACAATAGAACGAAAGACCAGCTTGCGTAGAACCAAAGGCAGATCTTCTCGAACAAACCTTAACTGCGGATGATGAACAAGTTCATTCATGCTCCACGGCTCTTTGCGACTTCTTAACACACGCAACAGCAGCTCTGAGCATTCACTCATTTTGGACATTACGGAAAACTCACAGGCGAGCAGGACAAGCTCCACTCGCTGCTCCAGCGTTTCGGAGCTTACGGTAAGCTCCTGATATAGTTTCCATAAAGCGCGATCGAGATTCTGTACATGTGTCCAAACGGCATGATCCGGGTATATCCCCTGTTCAATCAATACAATTCTTGCCCAGTTCCCCAGAGCCTCTAATACATTGTAGTAGGCATCTACAACATGCCCTTCCTGGATATGACGCTTAGCCTCCACATACATTCTCAAGAAACTGGTGAATTCATGAAGCAGCTTCTGCTCACGCAATTCTGTCCCAAAGGCAGACAGTTCTTCTCGTAAATCACTTAAGGCGCTGCCTGCTTCCCAGATGATCTCACCTTCAATCAGACACTGAGTGAGGTTATTATGATTCCCGGTAACGGCACTACTCTGTAACTCATGACGGCTCGCATAGATCATTTGATAACGAAGATCACCATATCTATAATGTCCCACCGTCGACTTCAATTGGTCATCATTATGAACAACAAGTACTAATAATTCAAAATCTTGAACTAGGGAGCCGTGGAATCGCTCTCCCGGGTGGGAATAAGCGATAGCCCCAACTGCCCCCGTCTCTTCCGACTGTTCGGACAAAAAAGCAAGGTTCTTTAATTCCACGATTCCCTCCATACATTTCATGGCAGATAAGCGCCAAGTCAGTTATAATGTAATTCTACATCCAGACTGAAGTTTCCTTCTTTTCCAGGTCCGATACTACTCATACGATAGGAGCATTTTTCATGATTTTTAAATCAGCAAAAATTAATGCTTTTCGCACTTGGGGATTACTGCTGACCATGCTAGGTATGGGCCTAATGATACTGGGAACAGCCGGGATTGTATTCTGGGGACATGCAGGCAAGGTATTCGCAGCTGTAGGACTCGTCATCGGACTGATTGCCATGATGGCCAGTCTAGCCATTTATTTCTGGGCTGGCATGCTCTCTACCAGTGCTGTACAAGTCGACTGCCCGGAATGCGGGAAGTTAACCAAAATGCTGGGCAAGACGGATCGTTGTATGTTCTGTCATACCATCCTCACCCTGGACCCTAATAAGGCCAATACAACCAGTCAACAACTGAAAGCGCCTTCTACAACAGCTCCACCCACCGAAGGATAGTACGAATTGTTCTCCAAACGCTAGATTTCTTTCACCTTAATTTCATTGAAGAACAAAAAAAAAGGCCCGGTATGTCTACCGGACCTTTTTTGACTTGGATTATAAATGTCACCCTTGTTACTGTTATGACTAACTATGTTACGAAGTTAAGTTATAAGTCCTATGGTCAATAAAGCATTAGATTGCATGTATGATGATATCAAACAGGAGAAACTTTTGGCTTTGCGAAGCAAAACAAGGGAAGCGATGATTCGATATCGGCGCACAAGGACTTTATTTCTGGTAACCAGCCTGCTTCAATACCTCCCACGCAGAAGCATTGGCAAAACTGCGATTCCACGCCGCTACTCCGCCCAGTTTCAACGAAGCAATCAAATCCACACGCGCCTGAAGCGACACGGCATCTTCGATCCATATTTTCTTGGTCGCTCCGTCTTCCTCATATTCCACATAGTTCTGTCCACTTGCCTGGTCCAGTTCGGGTTTGAGTTTCTTTTCTTGGATCAGGTCCACAACGGTATTCATGCCTACCGCTTTGGAAGACACCTTAACCTCCCCTTGATCGTTTATCTCTTCCGTCCAAATCCGAGTATAGAGTGGAACCGCCATGATCAACTTGTTAGAAGGTACTTCATCTTCCTCAAGTATACGTCTCATGGAAGCCTCGGTCCATGGAAGAGATGCTACCGAACCTGCTTTGGGACTAGCCGCCCAATGTTCATCATAGGCCATCACAATAACATAGTCGGCAAAAGAACCTAATGCACGGCGATCCAGAAAAGCAGACCACATCTCACTGTTGGATTTTGGTGTTACATCGATTGATAACATCAATCCATGTATGCGTGCCATCGCCTTGATCTCACGCACAAATTGCGTAATATTCGGCCCGTCATCTGTATAGACGTTCTCAAAGTCGATGTTGATACCGTCCAACTGATACGTCTGTGCATACTCTAACATCTGCTCGATAATATGAGTTCGTGTCGCATAAGAAGCTACGGCTTCTTTGGTAATGTCCGGGTCAAAGCTATTATCCATGAGTCCCCATACTTCCATACCTGAACGGTGAGCCCAGTTCACATAAGCTTGATTTCCCTTGCTTTTCACAGTGCCCTGTCCATCTGTAATGTGGAACCATGTGGGGCTAACTACATTCACACCAGGCATTTTACCGATCGAGCCCACATCAGGCTGACGATTGTACACAGCTTCCCAAACCAGGTTTACCGGTTTATTCTGCCACTTCTTCTCTGCAGCAGTCAGTGTATACTTGGGCATGTCCACCTTCTTTTTCTCGGTGAGCGCAATATGATCATTATCTACGTATCCGGCATATCCATTATCGAGTTGAACAAAACTCTGTTTATCACCCGTCTGCCATACACGTACTCGTGCATTCTTTTCCATATCGGCAATGATTGGTGAGGATTCTCCCCCGCGTTTATACAACGGCACCGTTTTGTCCGCTTTGGATGATAACGTATCAATCTCTGCATATTGTATCGTGTCTCCTCCGCGCATTAGCAGCACAGCACCTGTTACCGAATCTTCCTGTATAGCTATGCCGTACACTTCCTTCAAAGGTTTGAGCGGAATGTATGCTTCTCCATCCTTAACCTCTGGCTTAACCGTCATAGGATAATCTTTATGATTAAGTTCTGCTTGTGTGCTGCCCTCTTTCATATGAAGGACTCGCTGAGGGGAAGCAATAATGATATCTCCCGACTCTGGTTCATAACGTATGCCCGCATCAATCGCCTCTTGCAGCACCTTTACAGGTAACTTAAGTTGATCTCCTGTACCCGAAGCGTCTCCGTCCATCAGTTGCCCATCCACAAAAATAGGCTGGTTTCTTCCTACCCAATCAGGGTCTTCATGGGTCTGGTTCAACCATACATTCGTTATAAGCCAGTAAGCACCTCCGGCGATCAGACAAGCCCCGAGAAAACCGGGCCAAAATGAACGTCGCTTCTTACCTGTATATCTGCTTTTTCTACCCAAAAACGTCTACCTCCGTTAATTATGCTGAATCATAAGGATGTGCGCATAAGTTGTTATAGAAATGAGCATTTTGCATAAATGCTAAAAAAAAGCGTGAAGAATCCATACTGAATTCTTCACGCTAATATTGTAATTCAACTCTCTTAATCCCTGCAACTTTTACAAACGCCATATACTTCCAATCGGTGACCGTGTACTTCAAATCCCGTACTCGATTCCGCTTGAAGCTCTACACTTTTGAGTGAAGGATAGCTGAAGTCTTCAATCTTGCCGCATTGATCACAGATAACATGATAATGATCCGTCACATTGGCATCGAAGCGGCTTGAATTATCTCCGTATGTCAATTCCCGGACCATGCCAGCTTCCAGAAACATCTTCAAATTGTTATATACCGTCGCCACGCTCATACTGGGAAATTGGGGTTCAAGGGCTCGGTAAATTTCATCGGCTGTCGGATGCCCCATGGATTCCATCAGATAGTTCAATATGGCATGACGCTGGGGTGTAATACGGACACCGGTCGTTTTCAGATGCTCCAACGCATGTTGGACACGTGTTGCCATAAAACCCACCGCCTTACCTTTCATTCATTCTCTGCTGAAGGAGTATATTGCTGACTCATCGTACAGAGTTGATTCCCGGCCATTAACAACGACGACACATCTTTCGTGTCGTGTAATCTTGCCAGTGTACATTTATTGTACGGCGATTACAAGTTTATTGTCAACGCGGCCGTCAAGGAACCTCTGTAGAATCATCCTGGGAATTTGCTCCGTCTTCGGTCGTCTGTTCCAAATCTTCAACCGTATCTCCTGCCTCTTGTGTAACTGTATCCGGTGTAGACACAGCTGGATTGCTCTGAATGGTAAGATCGCTGTTACCTTCGATTTTCACCCTGTACTCACCCTCACCGAGCTGGCCTTCTATCGTTTTATTCTGTACTTTGAAAGGCAGATCCGTGATTAAATCTCCATAACTGCTGGAACCGGCAAGACTGTAGTCGCCCCGATCAGGCAGTAGCACGTTAATGGCACCTACAGCACTGTACACATCCCAGTCACCTCCGACTTTGGCAGATACAATGTTAATACTGCCATTGAGCGATTGAGCCTTGATTCCCAGGTTGGCACCATCCAGCGTAATATTGCCGTTGCGTGTCTCTGCCGTGAATTCCCCAACAGAGTCCGTGATACTGATACTTCCCACTTGTGTGGTCAGATCAACATCACCGGAAACACCGCGGGCCTTCATGTCTCCACGGTTACTGTCAAGGTCTACATTACCAATGGCATTGGCTACGATGACATCTCCATTCAATGTTTTGCCCGAGATATCTCCAACGGCATTGGTAATCCGAATCCGTCCGTTACCCGTTTCAGCAAATATGGTACTAATGGCTTCCGGACGGTTTAACAATATGGCACCATTGGAAGTTCGAATATCCAGATTAAAGCGACGATCATCGGGAATCGTTATGGTAATATTCATCCGTGGCTGCGTTTTTTCATTTTCTCCATACGTCTTGCCTGTAGCTTTGATATGAATTACTTTCGTACCATCGGTCTCCACAAAAGAAGCATCCGCTACGGCCTTCGCCTGTACTTCCGTCGTCTGATCTACCCAGATAACTGTTCGTACTTCAATCTCCTCCGTGTCTCCCCTCTGCACCGAGATATCCCCGTTCACACCTTCGACCACAAGATCTGACGTATCCATACCAACAGGAACACGAATCGTGCCCTTATCCTCCATATATCCTGCAGCTTGACTGTAGTCCATGGAAGCCGCTCCGAGATTTAGACTCACTCTATTCCATAAGTGCATGTAGTGATCCTGCTCAGTAACAATAAATACAGAAGCCGCCAAAATCAATGAGGTCAGAATACCTTTGGCATCGGGTCTGAAACGTACTTTTATTGGTTCATCAGGATTACCTGGATTATTGGATTGCACCTTTTTTCTTCTGCGTGTCCACAGAAACAGCACGACATATTCCACGCCTAAAACAACGAGCAAAAATGGCCACCAGTCCACCATGTCATATACATAGTCAGTTCCCCACCGTTTATCCAAAATCAACAGCACACCGACCGCTATGATTAAGGCGGCAGCCGTATAGCGGCCAACCCGGACTTTACGGTTCATCACGTTCCCCCCTTGTATCGTTTCGACTACATTTTCTTCTTGTTCAACATCACCCAGAACTCACGCCCGAACAGAAGCAACCCTCCTATGATCATGAGAATCGCAAATGAATATCCGCCATACATGGCGAGGATCTCTTGGAACCAGCGTGGTTTGCGGAAGAACAGCACCATCAATGATCCTCCCACAATTAGAAGTAATCCGAACGATAAGCCTCTCTCCCAGACCATCATTGCATCTCGTGTAGAACGTTCATTGGATATCGGCTTGTCCGAAGTTGCCTGGGTTACTGCTCTACGTCTGCGCATCATGACCCAATCCGCAGATTGCAGCACATCATATACATTGTAAAAGTAAATAACCGGAATACACAAAGCCAGCAAGATGAGCAATGGCACATTGATCTGTATACCAATGGATGAGAAGTACAACACTGCTGAAAGATCAAGCATAACAAGCAGCATAAAGGTCAAACCCCTCATGTACAATCTCAGATAAATATGACCCAAACCTGGAATAATGGCACTCAATAACCCCGCAATAAATTTATGAGTCCGATTCCTGACCGGTTTAGTCTGAACTGTACCGTTTTTTTTGTTCGATTGACGTCTCCGTTTCATAACATACTCCTCTCTTCTGAACTGACCTTCCGCTCTTCATGCATTTGGTTAGATAGTACCCTAAAGAGCAAGGAGAGTAACTGGAAGAAATATGGATATGACCAAAAACCCTCCGGCAATACTGGCCTGGGGAGGGTTCTAATTCATTTATTCGATCGACACTTTGGTAACGTGTTCCCACTGTCTTAACTTGGATACCAGGCCTACTGTTTTGAAATCATGCGGTACCTGGACATGCAGCACAATCTCAATTTTGCGTTCAATCGATACCATCTCTGCATAAGCGAGATCCTGTTCATTCACGGTTATTTTACGAATTTTGATCTTCTCCTGCTCCATACATGAAGACAGCTGTTCCAGGAAACCGGGTTCTGACAGGGTATGAAGCGTAACGACATGCAGTTTATTCCCTCGTAAATACCTTAACTCTAATTTGTTAAATACCCAGAGATTAAGCAATACCAGAACGGTGGATACGATAGAGGCAAAGAAGAATCCCGCCCCTGCTGCGAGCCCAATGGCTGCAACAACCCAGATTGAAGCTGCCGTAGTCAGTCCAGTGATGGATTTTCCCGTGAAGAGAATTGTCCCTGCTCCCAGGAATCCGACACCAGTAATTACAGCTGTAGCCAGACGGGCTGGATCGATCCTTACATTTAACTCATTAGCAAAATCTTTAAAGCCATAAACAGACAACATCATAATCAGTGCTGAGCCGAGACATACCAGAATATGGGTACGCAAACCAGCTGCATGATTGGAGCGTTCCCGCTCCAGGCCTACGAGCCCTCCAAGCAGCATGGCCAGTAATAATCGTAATAAAATGTGCCACTCATCAATGAACCAGGGATCGCCCAAAGTCGGTATTCCTCCTCGAAGTTGTTAATATGATTAAAGTTTATTCTTGTGAAAAGTCGTTAATTCCACTCCAGGTGCAATCTGTGTGACTTCCACGGGGTTAAAACCGAATTTGGTGTACAGATTCACAGCAGGTTGATTCAGCGTTCCTGTGGAGACGATATAACGAGGAAGATCCGCATGCTGTTCCAACACATACGTCATCAAAGATGCAGCAATTCCCTTGCGAAAGTGATCCGGGTGAACCATCATTCGTGTAATGGTCAGTGTGTTCTCCTCTTCCTCTGCTACAGCGACAGCCCCGATAAGCTCTCCGTCATCATGGATACAACCGTAAAAGCTCTCCCCACAATCCCGAAGTGTCTCCATCGTATCCATCAAAGGAGGAATCTCCTGAAATCCGATGATTCCGGCTTCCAATCGATAGGCTACATGTTGAAGTCTCCATAACTGTCCCAACATCTCCAGATCACTCAGTGACAATGGTTGAATGTTCATATCCGTTCCCCCGTCCGAAATACATTTGTCTCCATAATAACAAAAAGAGGCTGTCACAGGGACGAGCCTCTTTCTGTCCGGCCTCACCGGAAGGATTAGCGGTTCAGTACATCTGCAAGCAGTTGGTTGGCCAGGGCGGGATTCGCCTTGCCTTTACTTTCTTTCATAACCTGACCAACGAGGAAGCCAATGGCTTTCTGTTTACCGGCTTTATAGTCTTCCACCGATTGAGGATTATTCGCGACAACCTGCTCAACGATGGCAAGAATGGCACCTTCATCACTAATCTGCACAAGACCTTTCTCTTCAACGATCTGCTGTGGAAGCTTGCCGCTCTCGAGCATTTCCTTGAATACCGTTTTGGCGATTTTGCTGTTAATGGTACCCTTCTCCAGCAGTCCGATCATCTCACCCAAACCTTGACCTGTCAGTGGAACCTGAGTCACCTCAAGATTGCTCGTATTCAGGTAACCCAGCAAGTCGCCCATGATCCAGTTCGATACGGATTTGGCATCCTGAGTGAATTTTAAGCTATCCTCAAAAAGATCAGCTATAGCCTTGGATGAAGTAATCACCTCTGCATCATAACTAGGCAATCCATAATCAGCCGTGTAACGCGCTTTACGCTCGTCTGGGAGTTCAGGTATCGTAGCCTTGATCCGCTCTTTCCAGGCGGCATCAATATGCAGCTTCACGAGATCCGGGTCTGGGAAATAACGGTAGTCATGCGCCTGTTCCTTACCACGCATCGATAGTGTTTTTCCTTGAGCTTCGTCCCAGCGACGCGTCTCCTGAACTACTTCACCACCATCATCCAGAATTTCAGCCTGACGATATTGTTCATATTCCAGACCACGTTGAACACCACGGAAGGAGTTCATGTTTTTCAGCTCGGCTCTTGTTCCCAGCTTCTCCTGTCCGTGTGGACGCAAACTGATGTTGGCGTCACAACGCAGTGAACCTTCTTCCATCTTCACGTCCGACACATCACAGTACTGCATGATTGCACGCAATTTTTCGAGATACGCACGTGCCTCTTCCGGAGAAGAAATCTCAGGTTCGGATACAATCTCCACGAGTGGCGTACCGACACGGTTAAAGTCCACCAAAGACGCGTATCCGCCATCGATATGTGTAAGCTTACCTGCATCTTCCTCCAAGTGAAGACGTGTGATACCGATTCGTTTCGTTTCACCATTCACTTCGATATCAATCCAGCCGTTCTCACCGATTGGTTGATCAAACTGCGAGATCTGATAAGCTTTTGGTGAATCGGGGTAAAAGTAGTTTTTACGGTCAAACTTGCTGACATCAGCAATCGTACAATTCAGGGCCATTGCTGCCTTCATGGCGTAGTCTACCGCCTGACGATTCAGTACAGGCAGTACGCCCGGATGTCCGAGACAGACCGGGCAGGTATGCGTGTTCGGCGGAGCTCCAAAAGCTGTGGAGCAGCCACAGAAAATTTTGGAGTTTGTATGCAACTCCACGTGGACTTCAAGTCCAACGACCGTTTCATATTTAGATGCGGACATTTCTATATTCCTCCGTTCCGGGCAGTCTACAGCTGCGGACGCTGCTTATGGAATTCTGTATTTTGTTCAAACGCATGCGCTACACGCAATACGGTTGTTTCATCAAAGGCTTTGCCGATAATCTGCAGGCCGACAGGCAATCCATCCGAGAATCCACATGGAATGCTAACAGCGGGTACACCAGCAAGGTTAACCGGAATAGTCAAAATATCGTTCAGATACATCGTAAGTGGATCATCCACCTGTGAACCCAGTTTAAATGCCGTAGTTGGCGCAGTTGGTCCAATAATCACATCATATTTGGCAAATACATTGTCGAAATCCTGTTTGATCAATGTACGCACTTTCTGTGCTTTCAGATAATAGGCATCATAGTAACCCGAGCTGAGTGCATACGTTCCGAGCATGATGCGGCGTTTCACTTCTGGACCAAAGCCTTGGCTGCGGGACTGATGATACAGATCCAGCAAGTTATCTGGATTGTCAGCACGTACGCCATAACGTACACCATCAAATCGAGCCAGGTTGGAAGAAGCCTCTGAAGATGCAAGCAGGTAATACGTAGCCACCGCATATTCGGTATGCGGAAGGGATACTTCTTCCCATGTTGCCCCGAGTCCTTCGAGAACTTTCAATGCAGACAGAACTGTCTCTTTCACTTGTGGATCTACGCCTTCACCGATGTATTCCTTCGGAACAGCAATGCGAAGCCCTTTGACATCACCTGTCAGTCCGCTCAAATAATCTGGAATCTCTACTTTTGCAGATGTCGAATCTTTGGCGTCATAACCAGCAATGGCTTGCAATACATACGCAGAATCTTCAACATTTTTCGTCAAAGGTCCGATCTGATCCAAGGATGAGGCAAATGCAACCAGTCCAAAGCGGGATACAAGTCCATATGTCGGTTTCAATCCAACAACACCACAATACGAAGCAGGCTGTCTGATGGAGCCACCTGTGTCTGATCCGAGTGTGAAATATGCTTCTCCCGCAGCCACAGCTGCTGCCGAACCACCGCTGGAGCCTCCTGGAACACGATCAAGTGCCCATGGATTACGTACAGGGGAGAAACTTGAATTCTCATTGGAGCCGCCCATGGCGAATTCGTCCATGTTGAGTTTACCGATAGTTACGGTGTCCGCAGCTTTCAACTTCTCGACAACTGTCGCATCATACACCGGGTCGAAATTACGAAGAAACTGGCTACCGCACGTTGTGCGCAGTCCGTTCGTAACGATGTTATCCTTAATACCGACAGGAAGGCCGAAAAGCAAACCTTTTTCCTCGCCGCTCACCAGACGATCATCCAGTTGACGTGCACGAGCGCGTGCTTGCTCTTCATCCAGTGCCAAATACGCCTTAACCTTATCGTCATGCGCTCCAATGTTCTGATACGCCTGATCCACCAGATCGCTGACCGACAGCTCTTTGGCATGCAGCTTGTTATGTAACTCTGGCAACGATTGTTCAAATAAACTCACAGTTTTTGTCCTCCTTCCGGTTATCCGTTATTCCATTACTGCAGGCACTTTAAACTGCCCATCTTCTTCTTCCGGTGCATTGCGCATCACCTGTTCAATGGACAGGCTTTCTTTGGTCTCATCATCACGCATGACATTGCTTACGTGCAGAACGTGAGTGGTGGGCTCGATGTCTTCTGTATCCAGCTCATTCAGCTTTTCTGCATATTTTAAAATCGCGTTCAGCTGACCTGTCAGCGTCTGTTCTTCTTCAGCAGTCAAGTTGAGCCGGGCCAGCTTGGCCACATGCTGAACGTCATTATTCGAAATACTCATTAGCGGATGCCTCCTTCATTCGGTCTGATTCCCGAAACGACCTAAAACGAATCGCTCGTTTAACGGGCTAAAGTCTCAAGATAACTTTTTTCATTATAGGTGAGATAGTTCGACAATTCAATGCAAATGACCTGACTGACTTCTGGGAAGCTAAAAACAAACTTATAAAATAAAAAAGAGCCGGCATAAGCCGACTCTTAAAATTCTAAATCCATGCACGCAGATTAACCTGCTTTATAAAATCCGCCTGTGACATAACATCGTTCGCGGTTTCCTCTTCCTCTTCCACAGCTTGAAAATCTCCGTTCATCAGATGATGAAACAGCTTCTCATTGTGTGTCGCAAGGGCGTAATCTATCAACGCTTCTCGCTCGACCCGCTCAGCTTCCTGCTTCAGCAGAACCTCTTCCAGATCGACGTCGCCGGATGGAACAAAAAAGTTCCGGTTCACCTGCGGCACTCGAAGCACGTAATCGAACGCATTGTCCGGATTCCGGTCATAAGCGATGATGAAACCATATTCCCCCACAGGAAGATTCTGCTCAAACGCATCCGCGACGATGACAACCTTCTCTCCTAATCGCAGCATCGTCTAACCTCCTGGTAGTCTATCTTAATATTTATTTGTATAGTCTACTAGAAAAGAATAACGATGTCTAGGAATACTAGAATTAAACAACATATTTGTGCAAAATCTTTTTTTCCATTTTTAAAATGATGCTATTTCTGATTTCGTCCACCTGGCTTGCGCTGTGATCGAATCACGACAAACCAATATATAATGAGCGGCGTGGGAAATCCTGTGATTCCCCATAATCCCCATAACCAAGGGAAACGTCCACGTCTACGTGCGTCCTGAAAGATCCATGTGCCCTGAACAAGGAGAAAAATGCCAAGCAATATAAGCCACAGAGGAGAAACTTCATCCAATGAATAATGCATTTTATTCATGACGAACCTCCTTCCGGCTCCGTCTTGCCCAGATCACAGCCAAAATCACCGCAACAGCTGTACTAAGAGCCTGAGCACCTAAATATAGTGCTGGAGCAGATACCAAAAATAATGCCCCGAACGCAATGGCAAGCAATCCTACCAACCAGAAACATATCATCTCGATCCAATTGGACCTGCGTCTAATCTGTCTTCGTTCCCTGACTTGAGCTTCAAGTGAACCTAATGAAGGTATGCTTGTCGGCTCAAATGCATCATCAAGTACTTTCATGTGTTGCTGCAATTGCTCTACAACTTCTTGGTCCTGGTCATCATCCGATCTGCCCATCCTTATTCCAGCTCCTTTCTTAACTGACGGAGACCATAAGCTGTTCGTGATTTCACCGTTCCAGCAGGAATACCCAGCATTTCGCCAATCTCGTCATACCCGTATCCATAATAATGCTTCAGCAGCACTGCAACCCGATGTTCCGGTGTCAGCCTTGTCATCGCATCCATGACATCTGTCCATTCTTCATTCCGACTCTCAAGCTGCCAGCGGAATCGACGTACAGCCTGATCACGGATAAGAGCCAGCCAACCCTGCTCTCTCTTCTTACGTCTTGTCTTATCGATATAGATCCGGGTCGCAATGGTGATCATCCATGATGAAAAGGCCGACGTGCCATCATATCGGTGGATATTTTCCATACAACGAACCATCGTATCCTGCACGGTCTCTTCCGCAAGGTTAGCGTCCATCGTAACTTTGACAAGATACTTATACACAAAAGTGTAGTGACGTTGCAACAATGCTGCGAGTGCGCTATCGTCTCCCGATACTGCTCTGCGTACCTCTTCGAGTTCAGCTACCTTTATCATGATCATCACCTGCTTCCCGTTCAAATCTGTAGTTAATACGACAGGCTCTGCAGAAACGTTCAAATGAAATCAAAAAAAAATTAAACCGACAATTTCCCGGGCAATCAGACTTCATTCCGGTAATCTTGCAGCTTGTCGAACCACGGTTGGTTGCGGGCTCTGTTTCTTAAAACACGACTCGTCCATATATTCTGCTGAGACTTCATCACTTCATGGGTCACGATAGGGTTATGTATTGAAGCACGCTCAGTACCTTTTTCTCTTTTTCCACTTTCTATTATGCGACGGTTTTCTTCAATAATCGGATACTCGACACGCTGTCCCAACGGAATAACTCTTGTTTTCTCCACTTTGATATTCCCCGCTCTCATGATCTATATAAGTTGAACTAAAGATTATTTACACTGACACTACGATGACAGAATAACCTTCCAATCGATATTATCCCCAGATTTTTTGATTCCCTTTTCCGAAGGGGAAAATCCGGAGATAGCGTATGCTTCCGATGTAGCTTTCTTTCAGAAAGCTTTTAGGCGAAGTGTATGCTTTCGGAGTAGCTTTTTTACAGAAAGCTTGTAGCTTCGCTTTTTCAGGTTTGTTCTGTCCTCTCCGTTATCGTGTAAATGATTAGTTCAACTTATATAGTATTTTCTTAAATTCATCATTTCTAAATCAATCTGTACTTGCTATTGGTCTCAAACTGGTTTGTGATGAAGCACATCATGCATCTCTATGTAGGGTAAAACAGGCTGACTCTGTGATAAAAAGGGGCTGAAAACAAAAAAAGAACGCAAACCGGGTATAGACCACAGTCTGCGTGCTTCGCAAGGTTGGGTGTTTCTTGGTAATGCTTCAGTTAGATGATGCCTTAACGCTTGTAACAACTAATTGCTATTCTAATGAAAAAGTTGTCACTTGTCCAGACTTTCTTCACATATCATGTCGGATTATCTTGCGGACACGTAAGGGTTGTTCTGTTTCTCATAACCAATGGTCGTTTTGGGGCCGTGACCTGGATATACTTTAACTTCATCAGCAAAGGTGTAAAGCTTGTTCTGGATCGAATCAATCAGATCCCGTTCACGCCCTCCTGTCAGGTCCGTTCTGCCCACACCCATGCGGAACAGCACATCACCGGCAAACAAGTCGTTATCACAAAGCAAACTTACGCTGCCCGGTGAATGTCCGGGTGTATGGAACACTTTAAACGTATGACCAATCAGATTCAGCTTCTGCCCTTCGTCCATGGCATATTCAGCAGGATCTGTCGAAAGCGGTGGGGTCGCCTGCGGCCAATTCAAAGATCCATTTAATTTCGGGGTTGTAAGCCAATCACTCTCGAAATCATGAAGATAAACGGGGCATCCCTTCAATTTACGGATCTCATCTACCCCACCCATATGATCAAAGTGAGCATGAGTCAGGAGAATGGCTTCGATCTCCAAGTCTTGGATCGCCTTAAGCAGCGGCCCTGGATTCATGCCCGGATCAATAATGACGGCTTTACCTGGAACATCTCCTTGTAAGAGATACGCATTGGTTTGAAGCGGGCCTAATGAAAACGTACGAATGTTAAGCATATCGGCTTAGTAACCCGAAATCAGTTCACGCAGCTCACGGATAATGGCCGCATGTGACTCCGTTCCTTCCCCATAACGTTTACCGATCTCTTGACGCGCTACAGTCAAATTTTCTTGATAATCTGCTGCTTCACGATCCGGATTAAGGCGTTTGAATTCAATCATAACTTCCTGTACATGCTGCGGACGAGGTCCCCACTGACCCAACACATGTCCACCTGTATCTGCGAAAATAACGACTGGCACGGAACGGCCACCCATCGTCAGGAACTCATCCATCACTTCTGGATGGTTCTCCATAATTAGAACTTCTGTTGGGATTCCTGAGATTTCAAGCGCCTGGAACACAACCGGAATATTACGGACAACATCCCCACACCAGTCCGCAGCCAGAATTAACACACGCAGATCATCGCGATGGTTCAGGCTCTCAAAGAACTCACGATCCTCTTCGTTCGACCAAGTAAAGCTATCATAGTTGGCCTGGAATTCACTTTGGTTCTTGGTCATACTTTCGATAAAATCCTTCGGTGGCAGACCTTTACCGAATTTGTGAGACAAGTTGGGTTTACCCATGACTAGACACTTCCTTTCTTTTTACGAGCATTCATCCATTTAATAAGTACATAAACGATCATAAGGGCGAGAGCGACAAGCAAAATCGGCATAACATATGGTGCCGCTTTCTCATCAATATGCTTCCATTGATCTCCAAGAATCATCCCTAAATATATAAACAATGCAGTCCAAGGTATAACAGCGAGTGTAGTAAGCAAGATGAATTTGCCTGCGTGCATTTTCGTGATGCCAGCCGGGATGGAGATTGCATGCCTTACCACCGGAACAAAACGCGCCGTGAAAATGACACCTGTACCATACTTGCGGAACCACTCTTCGGAATGGTCGATGTGTTTTTTCTGGATGAGTATGTATTTACCGTAGCGTTCAAGCACAGGTCTGCCGCCATAACGGCCAATCCAGTAAATAAATAATTGGGCAATCACACCACCCACTGTTCCGAAAATCATAGCACCGAAGAAGTTGATATTACCTTGTGAAACGAGAAAACCTCCATACGCCAGCACAATTTCGCTCGGGATGACTTCCATCATTAATCCAAGCATGATTCCAAAGTAACCAAGACTTTGAATCCAATCAAACAATTGGCCGACAAGGTTATGAATAAAGTCCATCTCAACCCTCTTTCTCCATCCTGATTGGCGGTGCCCCTCCGCACCATGGATGTTCGTCCCTATTTTATCACAGGGCTGTGGACGTTGCTACTTCACGACATTGGGATAGTGTCCCGTTCGCAGCGGTTGGCATATGGTATGGGGAGAGGAGCGTGAGAAGATGTCACACAAGTCAATACCCGGTTCTCCACCGGTCAAACATACGCAATCTGGCCAAAATCTTCCTTCAGCCAGGGGGATTCGCAGGGCATGCAGCAAGGAATTGTATCGTACAGCCAAAAGGCTAAAAGTGTATGTCTCCCCCGAACGGATGAAACAGGCGGAAGAATGTTATTACGGTAAGGTGATTACGAATCTGCTCTGGATCGGGGAGAATCGCGACAACCGCAAAAAATTATGTGAGTGGTGGAACACGGATGTCAGTGCAGAGATCGCTGCGCTGTGGGAAGTGGATGTTGAACCATTAAAAGATGCGTTTCAGCATGCATTTGGCGGGTATCGTCTGTAAATATGGAGCAATGAAAAGCTTCGCCCTGGGTGGAGTTCGGGGTCGTCCTCTGGCTTGCAGTTGGAGTAGAGCATGGGCCGATCACCACAGTGAGCAATGAGCACCACGGTGAGTATGAACATAAACACCGAGTAATCTGTCATGCTCAAGCCCACGAGTGGTAACGAATCTGAGGCGTCTTATTTAAGGATTTGAAGCCTTCTTAGAAATCTAAGAAATCTGAGACACGTTATATCGGGATTTTTGGTCTTTATAACGTTTTTGTCAGGAGATTTGGAAAAATAACCTGTCTGATGTTCCTTACAAGTTAAATGGATGAGCTAAAGGCCAAATAAGACGTCCTATGTTCCTTAGAAAATCTCTGGAGTAAACGGAAGAGAAGAAGCAGAGGCGGAAGCAATCCTGCGCAGGTTCTCTCCATAATCTTGAGCATGTTCTTCCAGTACAAAACGACGATCATTGCGAACGTTTCCTGCTTCCACTTCCTTAGCCAGCAGTTGATAACGTTCATACATCTGTACACCAGCGACGGCAGTCTGTTGGGCTCGATTCGTGAATCCTGCCTCCCATTCCCGCCGCGCTGCCTTCTCCATCCAGTACAAAGCCGTGGATTGGCCGACGCTATCATACCGATTCAATGCGATCGCTTGTTCAAAATATTTTCCAGCCTGCTGTCCCTCTCCGAATTGGGCTGCCAAGCGTCCCAGTTCGATGTACATCTGAGGGTGCACCGGGGAATGGGACAGACTGTTCAGAAGGATTGATTCTGCTTCTCGTCCCGGGAGCGTTCGCGCAAGGGATATCACGATATCCGGTCGATTCGGGTTAGACTGAAGGGCTGCCATAAGATGTAACTTCTGTGTTGAAGTGCCTTCCGGTTCAGACATCGCCTGGCGGTACTGCACTTCTGCTACAGCATATCGGGAGGTCAGCCACACTGTTCCACCAAGCCAGAAAAGAATGATCATCACTGTCGATACCCTTATTAGGCGAGCAGTTACTCGCTGAAGAACATGAAAGAAGGAACGCATCGGGATAGTAGATGGACGGGATTGGGTTGGTAGGTATGGGAAGAAACGCGCTCTGGATCTGGATTTGGAGGAGGGGGATTCCGCGGTTCCCCCGGATCGCTTGCCTTCTAATGCTTCCAACCTCAATGCAGCTGTCCATGCCCCGATCCAGATGAAGAGCATCCAAAATAGTGTGAAGCTCCAGTCAAAGTCCATCACCCCATGCAGGCCAAAAATAAGTACGGATGGCATGAGCTGCGGTGCAAAGTGAAAGATGCTTCGCAGGGTGAGGAGAAACCACCCTGCGACAAGCAGGATGCCGATCATGCCCGTGTCCAGGGCGAGATCGAGCAGGCCATTGTGGACCTCGCCTCCAACATAAGGCGAGGATTGAATGACGCGAAACATGTTGCGCCATGTGTCCCCCCCGTGGCCAAGCCATGCGGCCTCGGTCCACAGCTGGAGGGCGTCCCGCCACATCTGCAGGCGGGACACCCCAGTGCCGACACCTGCCGCTAGGCGATCGGCGGTGGAGGCCACGGCCATCAGTGCGGCGGCGGTTCCCGCCAGCACGATGGCCGTCAAGGCAGCGGCGCGCGGAGCCTTGGCGGCGCCGCTGTGCCAGAGGCGGCACAGCAGCAGCGTGCCGAGCAGCGCAGCTGCCCATGCCCCGGCCAGTGCCAGCAGGCCGGGCACAGGTGTGGGCGCCAGCTGGGCAGCAGCCAGCTGGCGGTACAGCCAGGCCGCGCACGCCAGTGGCGCGGCCATGGCCAGCAGCAGCGGCAGGCGGGCACCGCGCCGCTGCAAAGCGAAGGCGGCGACCGTGGCACAGCCGGTCGCCAGCCAAGCGCCGCGCGACTCGCTCAGCAGGAGCGCCGCTTGCGCGGGCATGAGCGGCAGCACTGCCGCGATGAGTCGCCCGGCCGACACCGGCCGGGCTATGACTCGCGCGGCGGCTGTCAGCCGCTCCACGGCGTACATGCCAACAACGGCACCGTACGCATTAGGGTACTGCAATAATCCGCCGAGCCGTGCACCGGCGGAGCTGATCTCGGGGTCAGCAGTCCGCATCACCCCGAAGGGAAGCGGTAATACTCCGCACACAGCTAGGATGCCGCTTAGCACAAACAGGGCGCCCGCCATCTGCCAACCGCAGGCTAACCAACGCGCACCATCCGTGCGCGCAGCCAGTATTGCGGTGAGCAGAGTAAACAGCGCAAGCAGGCTCCACCGTAGCATTTCATCCATACTGCCCTGTTTACTCACCGAGCCAGCCCATGCGTGTAGCCCAAAACAAATCATCATCGCCAGCGGCCACAACACCCGCCATATTCCCGGAAATCGAAATATGTTCTCAACCATTCGTTCGACGTTCTCCTGCCCCTGTCCCAATGACACGGGTATTCGTTCACTCCCCTTCGGTGGACGAATACCTACAAGGAAAAGAAAAAAAATGATCAATATGCTTCCTGCTGCAATCAGAAGGACAGGGTACAGATCAACCGAATAATACAGTCCTCGACTCAGACACCCTGCGAGCAGCAAGACAATGGAGAGTATACCCAGCCCAACAGTCCATCCCGACCCTGAATAATGTTCACTTTTCAATATCTGAGGAAAACGACCTGACCCATCCGTTTGGATAACTCCATTTGATTGATATGTATCATCTTTTTCATACGTATCATCTTTGTTGTATTTATCTTCCCTATGATATGTATGATATGTACGATCTCTACTGTCTCTACCGTCCCTCCTGCCCTCTTTATATAAGTCTCTGTTATCTACATATTCTGTACCCTCTGCATGGTAGTTCCTGTCAGAAGCATGTTCCATCATTTCCTCGCTAGCCCCATGACCTCGTCTATCCCTTAAAACTCCCTTGCCCATTGTCCTATTCTTCATCACCTTCCTCCCTCCTTCCACCGCTCCACATGCATAACAAAAAGACAGAAGATCCCGATAACGGGTCCTTCTGCCTGATATATATCTGACAGTTATGATGTTGCTTGCTATAAAGTATGTGCATTCAATTGAAGTTCACATTCAGAGACCCTAATTGCAGTATGTCCCTGTATTGTCATTGGCACACTCAGCAAAGGTCGCAATTTGCGGAATCCTGAACAGTTTCTTTGCTTGATTTCCCACCGGCCTGCTTGCCATCGCCAGGAAGCAAATCCGCACAAGCACGCTCTAAGTAGGGATCAGCATGAATGAAATCACGAAAAGCCGTATATTCGTTCCACATCTCCGTCACTTCGCCGGCCTGACCGCGAACAGCACGAATCAATATGTTTTTAGGCGTATTCTCCATATCGATGAATTCAAGCAATTGTGTCTTGTATCCCATCAGATCAAGCAACTTGGCACGAATCCCATCCGTAGCCAATGCGGAAAAACGTTCCTTGAGGATGCCATGGGACAACAACGGATTCATCACGGAAGCCTCTACCTGGTCAAACAGTTCATGCTGACAGCAAGGGACAGACAGAATAACAGAAGCTCCCCAACGAACCGCCTTTTCCAAAGCAGCATCGGTAGCTGTATCACAGGCATGCAGCGTGACAACCATATCCACTTCGTTCAATTCATCGTAGTCCGCGATGTCTCCAACCAGAAACTTCAGATCGCCATAGTGCAATCGATTAGCCAGATCATTACAGTGTTCAATTACATCTGCCTTTAAGTCCAACCCAATAATCTTGAGCGAACGCCGTTGTTGTACAGACAGATAATGATATAACGCAAATGTCAGATAAGACTTACCACAACCAAAATCAACGATGGTCAGTGGACGTCCCTCCGGCAGATGCGGAATAACATCCTGCACCATTTCGAGGAAACGGTTGATCTGTCTGAACTTGTCATACTTGCGGGCGAGCACACGACCTTCTTCGTTCATAATACCAAGTTCAACGAGGAACGATACAGGTACGCCTTCTTCCAATACATATTGCTTCTTGCGATTATGCGACAGATCCACCGCAGTCTTGGAAGCAGATTTGGTCAGAATGGATACTTTATATTTTTTGCTGATCAAAATTTGATAGTCTGCTTCGGTCGTACAGAGCAGGCCTTGACGAAACGTCTCTTCGCATAGCAAAGTCATGCGCTCAGCCGCTTCAGCCGGAGTCAAATTCTCGTGCAGCACTTTGTTGTTATAATGAAATGCAAATTGATAATGCAGCTGATTCTTCAGTGTCACCGGCTTGACTTGCACTTTGGTATACGAGACATTGTCCCGTCTGCGCAGCTGGCTCCAGGTCGCTGTAATCAGCGAATTCTGTTCAAAGATGTCTTGTATAAGCTTTCGCAATGAATCCACGGGGTACATCTCACTTTCGGTTTGATTTGGTCAACCGTTACCATACCACAATTCCGTTCCCTCTCCAAGTAAAGGCAGGTAACAAGCCTTGATCCAATCCATATTTTATGAGTTCATCTCTTGACGATTTAGTTCAGCTAGTCCCTCTTCAACTTCGTTCCGTGGCAGACCGCCCTGCTCCAGTTGTTCGTCCGTAAGTTGGCTCAACCTTTCATAGAACGCCTGTACATCATCTCGGTAGCTCACCGGGAATTCACCACCAAGCTGTAGCAGCCTGTACCAACTGTTCTCTGCCTGGTCGTAACGCCCTTGTTGTTCACGATACAGGGCAAGCTGTCTTTCAGTTCGAGCAGGAAGTTCATATTCTTTCGTAAGCCCCAGCACACCCTCCACCCGTTCCGGTGCGTCCAATAACTTGGGATTAGCGCCATGATTCAATGCATACAGGTAAAAATGAAGTGATCTCATCAATCGAATGAGGGCCTCATCCTCTGCGTCCATTCTCTCCTGATCGTCGATGCCTTCCACTCTGGCCTTTTCTTGATAAATATATGCCTCTTCTTCAATTAGCCTGGCGGCTTGCTGTAGATTGTCCACTTCAATCATTCCGCGAAAACGGAACATTTCAATAACATCCTCCGCTGGCAATGAGTTCAGTAGGGATAGATTTAATCCAAACTGCCTGCGCATCAGCTCATCCAGTTCGGACAATGCCTCGGTGTGCTTACGCTGCTGTTTGAGCGTGAACACTTTGCCAATTGCCTCTGTCATTTCCTCCATCATGCGGAGCAGATAATCTTTTCTGAACATGCTGTATGCCCCCTCATCATTCGACCCTGTACATCCAATCGTTCTCATAACGTCCCTTTATAGTTATTTTAATTCATGCCATGACAAAAAGCCAAAACAAGACGCGCGCGTCTAAGCTCTGGCCATGAACACACCAAACCCCTGCCTATCCGAAAGGGACGTTGCAGGGGCTCGACTGGAATGGAACTGGATACTCCTCCACAAAAGGGTAGTATCATCCAGAAACCAAACTATATTCTAATTTCTATTGAAATCAACATCAATCACTTCATCAATTACTTCGATAATCCAGCCATAAATTGTTTAATGACCTGAATTAACTCTTCAGGAGCTTCATACATGCTCATATGACCTGCACCAGCAATAACCGCTTGCACGATATGTGGCTTGTCACTTGTAAATGTGCGTTCTGGCGGGATAACAGCATCCTTCTCTCCAGCTACCAGCAATACAGGTAATGGTGTGGCTGACAACACATCACGGCGATCCGGGCGTTCTCGCATAGCAAGTGCAGCGCCAACAGCACCTTGAGGGGCTGTCTGGTAACCAATCTCCTTCACACGTGTGACTTGCTTAGATAACGACTCCACATGTTCCGGTGCGAATAGGCCAGGAACCAGTCCATCTACAAAATTCACGATACCTTCGGTTTGAATGGTGGATACAGCACGAAGACGTTTCTCCTTGGCTTCTTCACTGTCCGGATAGGCTGTGGAATGAATCAGGCCAAATGCATTCAAACGCTCCGGGTGACGTTGTGCGATCGAGAGCGCAATATATCCCCCCATGGAGTGTCCCAGAAGGACCGCCTTATCCACATTCAGCTCATCCATCAGCTGTAATACATCGTTGCCCATTTGTTCGATCGTATAACTTCCTACAGGTGCATCTGTTTTTCCGTGTCCACGCAGATCAGGTACGATACAGCGATAGCTGCGTGCCAGCTCGGGTACGACCTCATCCCAATACGAGGAACTGCCACAGTATCCGTGGAGCAAAATGAGTGCTTCTCCCTTACCTTGTTCGGCATAACAAATCGTTGTTCCATCACACATCACTTTTTCCATATGAATCCCTCTCTCTGCGCGAATTAAATAATTCAGGTTGTATATTATTAAGCCTACGTATCATGAATGAAACGTTTGTCTCCATTTCCATGCTTCAATCGCGGCGTCTGCAATCGTTCGTGACATTCCCATAACCAAGTGAAGCGAGGTCATCTGCAATATGGAATAAGGCCTTGGTCCATTGGCATTAACCACAGCTGCTACACTGTATTGTCCGACAGGAGGCAACTTGCCCCCAACCGATTGAGCCGGAATGAGTGGGTTGTTCGAGAGATAGTATGTACTTACGGCATTCTTTGGACCCAGACACGCATCAATCGCTATGATGGCATGGTGTGCCGGAATATGTGCCAATTTCTTCTCCAGCGTATCTGCATCACAAGGGGAAGACAGCGTGCCAATCACGTTCTCCATTCCATTCTCTTGCAGTAAACTTCCTGTCAGTGGACCCAGAGCATCCCCGGTGGAACGATCGGTACCAATGCAGACAAACGTAATTTCATCTGGAGAATGAAGTTGAACGATGTTTTTAAAAAATAATACCAGATCCTCTGCAGGCACGCCTTTACGGACTTCTCTTCCTTGATGGCGAACCATTTCTCGCTTATACGCTGCCAAGCTGTATTCCCTCCAGTACACTCAGGTCTCCATTGATCCCTGTTGTTGTATCCATCATTGTAACCGATGCTTCGTTTCCCCGCAAAAGCATTGGCCTGAGCACTTCTAATCATGATACAATAACAAGAGTTTCCGATACGGAAGGGATGAACTTAACGATGGATTTAACACAAGCAACAGCAGCTAATATGGAATATATGATTGAAGCGATCAAAACCAAACTTCGGATGGCAAGCGGTGCCGCGATGCAAGCTTCGTCATTCCCACTTGAGAAATATGAAGATCTGTTTGACCTGTATGAAATGATTTTGAGCAAGGAACATCTCAGTATCTCTGAAGTGGAGGCTGTCGCTTCGGAACTGGGTAACCTTCGTAAATCCTAAGCCCAAAAAAAGGACCTGTCTTCCACATTAACGTGGAAACAGGTCCTTTTTTGCGTGTTTATATTTCACGACTATCCTTACTAGATACACATGATTCTTAAGGCAGGTCAACCAGAACAAATTCGGCAGGTTCACTGCCTGTGCTCGTGATTTGCAGATCACAGCTTTTACGAATTCGCGCAGCATCCCCCGGCTTAAGGTCGAAGTTACCATCCGAACAATGAATCTCCACATGTCCACTGATCAGGAAAAAATGTGTACGCCGATCTTCATGTTGCGGGTACATCAACTTCTTCCCGGATTCCAAATGGGACAGGTAGCAGGTTACATCCTGGGAAATAGGCAATGCGCCCTCGGTTCCCTCGCCCTCTTGGCCTGATACAATCGGACATAGACGATTCAAATGCTCCTGCGGCTCTACCCTCCGATTCGTATAGGAAGGTTTCAGCATACGCTCCGATGGCAAAAACCACATCTGGAGAAAACGTACCGATTCATCCGCTGACGGATTAGTCTCGGAATGTTCCACTCCCGTTCCTGCACTCATAACCTGGACTGTTCCCGGTTCAAGCAATTGTTCTGTTCCCATACTATCCGTATGCTTGAGTGTGCCTGATATGACATAACTGACAAGTTCAAGATCATGATGTGGATGTTTCTTAAAGCCTTCTTGCGGCATCAGCGTGTTGTCATTATGAGCCAACAGACAGCCAAAATGGGCGTTGCTCGGATCATCATAATCCGCAAAGGAAAAGCTGAATTCACTGTGTATCCAACCTCGATCCGACGTGTGCCTTTCTTCCGATGTCACCACTTTAATCATGTTCATCCACCTCCAAGGGTTTAGAGCTACCACATTACCGCGGCAGTCCATGCGTGTATATGAATTGTATAGATGAATACCAGTTGGTATGTCATCTTTACCCGGGGTCCGGAAACTCTAATCACGCCCCTTCTTAAGGTTATACGCTATCTTCAAGTGAGTGCAGAAGGAACTCACTATCTGCATGACCCACAAGGGTACCTGCGTCATTTCGGATGTCAGAAGGGAAAACTTCAGCCAATCGTGTAATGGTGCTTTCATTGGAATAACCAATCTGTTTCAGAATGGATTGGGTAATGAAGGCCCACTCTTCCTCAGAACCATCAAGCACCTTGAAGGTGATTCCCAGTCTTTCTTTTTTCAGACCAAATCCGAAGACCCCCTTGAATCCACCCTTCGCTACAATGTTATCGTCTTCCAGCAGTACTGAATCTACGCGCTCCGTTCCTCCTACCATCAACGGATGTTCATTCATGGCCGATGTGATCGTCTCCACAGCTGTTCTTGTGGATGGATCAGCGATAAGATCCGGACAAGCGAGCTTCAGATAGGCGTTCGACAGTGCTGATAACGGCAAAGAAAATACCGGAAAGCCGCAGCCATCCGTCCCAAGCTCAATCTCTTTTTCCTGAATGCCTGCCAGGTCGGCAAACGTTTCGAGAATTTCACGTTGCACCGGATGATCCGGCTCAGCGTAACTGCCCAGATCCACCTGCTTCATCTGACTGTATCCCAGGATTCCCAGATGTTTGCCGGAACAGTTGTGCAAAATGCGACGTTTCTCCCCTTGTGCACGTAACCATTCATTGCGACTTTCTTCATTAAGCGGATAACTCGGCGCACAGATTAGGCATTCTTCTCCTAATCCGATTTTACCGGATAGCTGCTCCAGCACCCGAATATGTTCCGGTTCCGAACGGTGCGAAGAGGACATGATCGCAATCTCCTGGGCTGAGAGGCCGTAGTGGATGGCAATCCCTGCCCGAATTCCTGGAATAGCTTGAAAAGGTTTGGCAGATGAGCGAGTGAACGCTCGAAAATGAGGATCACCAGCCGAGTATACGATTCGACCATGCTCATCCGTAATACTTATGTGTCCGTAGTGGGCGCATTCCATAACGCCTGCACGGTATTCTTTAATTAACAAGGCACTCTCCATGCGAGTTCTCTCCTTTGTGCTCCCGAATTCATCTCTGCTTTGCGTCACGACGCCGCATGGGATATCTTAAATAGTATAGTACAAAAGCGACGTTTTTACAGTTTTTTCGACAGGTATTTCGGGTATAGCTTTATCAATCTATGTTCATCTACTACAACTACTGAAGGAGAAACTCACTATGCCGCGCAAAACGTATTCATCAGCCTCATTCAGTTCAACTCCCGGCACGTTGTTACGTCCACTCCTCAACTGGGGTTTGGCTGGTCTAGCCCTCAGCGCTTCGGTCGTATTTATCCTGGCAGGTCTGGGTGCCTGGTTGGGTGCTGATGTTATTATTCTTCTGGATGATCAAATTCAGCAATTATTTTATCTGAATTCGGATTCACGTATGCATCTATTCCCTTACACTGCATTCATAACCGCACTGGGCTCATTCAAAATCTCTGCTGTGGCTGCAGGAGGTTTTGCCCTTCTTTTCTTCATGCAACGCAGTCCAAGGTTTGTTATATATGGATATGCGATCTCGGGGAGCTTTGCCATGATGTGGATTCTGAACACGTTATTGAAGGAATTTTTCAGACGAAGCAGACCTGAACTGGATCATCTGCTGGTCGTTCACGGGTACAGCTTCCCTAGCGGACACGCCATGATCTCCATGGGCTTCTACGGGATGCTCTTTGTAATCTGGGCCATTGAACGACAACGGCATGCCACTTCCGGTGTGTGGCTACCTGTTCTATGCGGCATCAGTTTTATTTTCTTCATCGGCATCAGCCGCATCATGCTGGGTGTTCATTATCCTACGGATGTATTTACGGGATTTGCCGCTGGTTTGGCATGGATCTTCTGCATGATCAAAGGCATTAAACGAACCCACTAAAGAATGAATTCCTCCAATTTCCAGTTCATTCATCCTCATCTTTATTGTTTCACAGGGTTGCACGGCGTTTATATACGAAGTAAGCAAACGCGAACAGACAACATCCTACATCAAGTTTAAAGGAGGCGGTTGTTATGTGGGGCATCATTATCAGCATTGTGATGACAGTCATCATCGGTTTGATCGGAGATGCACTTGCCGGTCACAACATGCCTGGAGGTATCATCGGTGCAATGATTGCCGGATTTGCCGGAGCCTGGCTGGGAGCACTTTTGCTTGGTAACTGGGGACCGGTTATCGGTAACTTTGCCATTATTCCTGCCATCATTGGTACAGCGCTCTTTGTTTTCTTGCTGGGGCTTGTGTCCAGACTGCTAAGACAGGCTGCCTGATTCGGGCAACAAGGTGTTCGTTGTTTCGTATTTGTTTCTTAATTTGAAGAAGGAGTGATTAGACATGAATAAAGCAGAAGAGCAATATCCTGTACAGACTGGTTCTACTTTCGCCAAAGGAATTTTCATCGGGGGTTTGCTGGGAGCAGCTGCAGCACTACTCTTTGCTCCTAAACCAGGACGTGAATTGCGTGGTGACCTTTCCGAGAAAGTGGGCATCGTAACTGACCGCACCAAAGAAGTGGCAATGGTTGTAGGTGATAAAGCCTCTGAACTGGCTAAAACGGTCTCTTCCAAAACTTCTGATATTGCGAAAACGGTAAATCAAGGCCGCAATGATGTAATGGACTCTGTGAGAAAAGCGTCCGCTGATGTGGCTAACGAAGCATCCCGTGCATCTGATGAAGTGGCTGCCGCTTCTGTGGAAGCGAAGGAAGATGCGCGTAAAGAACTTAACTCGACTAGCCTGTAAGGCTTATATAGATCGAGTGACCAATAGCCAGCTGCACTCCAGCTGGCTATTTTTTATCCAATGCGAGTTGAGGAGGAAGAAACATGAGTAAAGTTACAATCAACGGCAATACTCCAATTACGGGAGGAACACCGGCGCAACAGTATGATACAAGCGAGCATCCTTTTGAATTGCGGCATGAGGTAAAGCGATTGAACACACGTCTGGACCAGATTGCGGATAGTCTGGAAAGAGCACAGATCAAGGATATTATTGAGAATTATAGCAGTCCCAAAAAGCGGATTATTACGAACTTTACAGCGGGAATGGCTCGAGGACTCGGTCTGACCGTAGGTACCTTTGTCGTTCTGGGTTTGCTGGCGTTCATTCTCAGTCAATTCGTCAATATGCCGATTGTAGGACAATATATCGCTGACTTGCTTGGTTATATTGAAGATTACAAAAACTAAATGATTTAGCAGAGTAGGTCAAGTCTTACGCTTTCCGGTCGCTCCTCTACTCTGTTCTTCTTCAGAAGAAGACTGTGAGGATTTTACTTTGAGCAGATCTCCTGTCCATCCTTTCATCATCAGCCATACATACATGCTGATCATGCTTAAGATAATGACGACAAGAACCAATACAACTCCCCATGATTTGTCGATAAAGGGCAGGTTCTCAAAGTTCATCCCCCAGATCGCACCAGCTGCGGTGGCGGGTATAAACACAGCCGTAACAATGGTCAGCGTCTTCATGATCTCATTGCCACGTACACCGGAGATCGCATTATCAATGGAGATTAACGTATCGATCTCTTTCTCGTAGTGACTAAACAAACGTTCCATTCGCTCTACTCGATGTTGGAGCTGTTGAAAGTACCGATTTTCGTTTATTTCGCTGAGGTAAGCCTCGTGGGCAGCGGCCATCAGTTCCGAGTAGGGAATAAACAGATTGCTCCAGTACAACAATTCAAACCGGGCGGCGAGAATCTGGTCCATCAAGGTGCGGGCATTGCGGGATTCCATCTTCCGTTCCAGATCACGCAGATTCATCTCAAAATGATCCATCCCCACATGATAGTAATGCAGTATAGCTCGAAAAAGTACAAACATCCCATCTCTTGCCTCACTACATTGCTGTAACATATGGGCACGTTCATCCGTCTTCATAATACCTCGTGTATTGTCATCCATATTCAAGGTAACCAAGTTATTGCGATCGACATAGAAGAACATCTGATTATCCTGGCGTTTGCCGTCTCTCTCATTCTTGATCGCATACAACAAGGAGCCAAATATGACGGGCTCTGTACCATTCACGAAACGGACAGACAAATAATTCGATTCGACTTCGGGAATTTTATGAAGCCAATACTCCATTTCCGGAAATGCCTCTGTAAGCTCCTTCAAAGCATCATTCATGTTAGCGGGGTCAGGTGCAACCCAATCCCACCATTGCCAATGGTCCGAGCAAGATAACTTGTCGCGGCGAGCTTCCAGCTTCATTTGATCCACAATCACCATATCCACTCCTGCACTTATGTTCATTCATTGCATATCCATCTTTTCGATCCCAAAAAGGACACGTATGCATTTCAGTGCAATTACGTGTCCTTTTTTATGCCGTACTCAACAACATCAGGGATTCTTTTATCATAACATTGAAGCATTCGACATGATCTGTTTCAGCTTCTCTGTAGCTCGCTTCTGAATCCGCGATACACTCATCTGTGAAACACCAAGCTTCTGGGCAATTGCCCGCTGAGATTGGCCATCTTGGAATGCTAGAATAAGTACCTTCTGCTCTTGTTCCTTCAATTGTCCCAATGCCTGTTGCAAGTCCATCCGTTTTTCGACCGAATCGAAGTCATTCACATCTGCACTGATCAGTTCACCCAATGTCGCTGCACTGTCATCCTGAGATAACGGAGAATCCAGTGACACATAGTGATAACATTCCCGACCAGCCAACACTTCAATCGTCTCTTCCGCGGTCAAATCAAGGTATTCAGCAATCTCGTTCACACCAGGTGAGCGCTCCAGCTTCACGGTTAACTCATCAATGGCATGTTGCACAAGTGCGCCCTTTTCCTTGATCCTCCGGGGCACCTGAATATACCAGGATTTATCTCGCAAATAGTTCTTCATATGACCGATCATGCTCTTCATGGCATAAGGTTCAAACGGAATACCCAGGTTGATATCGTATTGCTTAAGCAATCGAATCAATGCCATCTGCCCGGTCTGATACAAGTCTTCGTATAGATCGGGGCGATTCCGAGCAATTTTACCTGCTGCCATCTTTACCATCGGTTCATATTTACGGATGAGAACTGTTGCAATTTCATTATCTTGGGTTTGCTGGTATTCCCAGATCAAACCAATAGCTTCAGACATGGACTCTGGGGGAGTCACTTTTTCATTCATACTTTCTCCTCACTTCTTGCAAGACGTTTTACGAGTACTACCTTCGTACCTTTGCCCGTCTCACTTTCCACACTGACATCGTCCATCAAGGCTTGCATCAGGTAGAACCCAAGTCCGCCAATCTGTGCTTCTGTCAGTTCTTTGTCGTGAAGACCGGCACGTGACACAGCAGGGTTCATATTCTCGAAGCTGGCACCTTCGTCTTTGACAGTAATGGACAGTGTTTCGCCGTCCACCTCAAATACGACTTCAACCATGCCGCCTTCGTGTGAGTAGGCATACAGTACAGAGTTGTTACAGGCCTCGGATACAGCCACTTTCATATCCTCAATGTCTTCATAAGAGAATCCCATTTTGGATGCTACTCCATAAAGATTGAGTCTTACAATATCAACGTAATCAGCTGTCGCCGGTAGATTAAGGGTGACTCTTTGAACTTCTGCATTCATTCCTTTTTCGATCCTTTCCTATTGGGAATTCTTCTGTGTGACAAAGAATTTGGCGATGCCCGTCATATCAAAAAGTTTCTGAATTTGCGCAGGAACTTCCTGTACTTCAAAACGAGCTTCCATTCCATGTCTTGCCTTCAGAACAGATAACAGGATACCAATCCCTGTACTATCGATATACTTCAATTCTTTCATGTTAATCAAAAGATCCTGTTCCTTGTTATCCACGAGCGGCTCCATTACCAAACGGAAGTCAGGAGCAACCGACAAATCCAGTTCGCCAGTCAGATACACCGTGCACACGCCGTCCTGTGTTTCAGTTCTTGCATTGAATTTTTCATTCTTATTTGTATTCATTAGACATCTCTCTCCTGATCAATGGTTTCCTTACCTAATAACCCAACTTCAGCACGAGTGAAACAAAAAGAAGTTTGGCAAATGTTTCAATTGGCATGATTCATAGCAGATGGGCCTGAGTTTAACATTTGGCGTTGTTTTTGAAACTGGGCTATTTTCTGTTTTACATTGCCCATCTTCACCGGTTTACTAATATAATCATCCATGCCTGCGGCAGTACAGCGTTGCTGAATGCCTTCCATAACATTAGCCGTCATCGCTATAATGATCGGCTGAGTAGAAGGGGACAGGCTCTCTCGTATCCGCCGTGTGCACTCGAGACCATCCATAACAGGCATCTGCAGATCCATGAACACATAGTCATAGGGATAACGGCTACTCAGGACCATGTCCAGTGCGCTCTGTCCATCTTCAGCGATGTCCGAGAGCAACCCAAGCTTACTGAGCATAATCGCCATCAGCTTCTGGTTAATGGGATGATCATCCACAATTAATACCGTAGGATATTTATTCTCATTCTTCACATCCGTCAGCTTCTCTTCCCCGTTCCTCTGGACCAGTTCCGTTTCTACATAACGTTTCGCCTGAATCGTAAATACAAATGTTGCTCCCCGTTGCTCCGTGGTGTCGAGATAGATCTGTCCACCCATCATTTCAACCAGTGTCTTGCAGATCGCCAGGCCAAGGCCTGTTCCGCCGTATTTACGTGTCATGGATGTATCCAGCTGGGAAAACGGCTGGAACAGGCGGTCAACTTTGTCTGATGCAATGCCTATTCCAGTGTCCTTAACAGCAAACTCCAACGCCATTTGTCCATCCTTCTCCTCATTCACTGACACGATCAGATATACCCCACCCTGGTCAGTGAATTTGATCGCATTAGCAATGAGATTCAAGAGAACTTGGCGTAGCCTTGCCATATCTCCGTAAATCAATTCAGGGACCGAATCTTCCAAGAAATAATCCAGTTCCAGATTCTTTTTGCCTGCTTCGGCAGCAAACAATCCCAGCACTTCCCGAATACAGGAGACAAGTTCAAAAGGATGCTCTTCAAGTTCCATTTTGCCGGATTCCATCTTGGTGAAGTCAAGAATGTCGTTAATGACCGTGACGAGTGCATCCGCACTGCGACGAACGATGTCTGCGTACTCCTTCTGATCGTCCTTCAATTCCGTCTCCATCAGCAGATCCACCATGCCGATAACTCCGTTCATCGGTGTGCGAATCTCATGGCTCATCATAGCCAGGAATTCAGTCTTCGCATTGGCTGCAATTTCCGCTTCTTCCTTGGCCTGAATGAGTTGTTGGTTCATCTTCTCCAGTTCCTGAGTCTTCTGGTGAAGTAGCATGGTCTGTGTCTTCAACCGTTTATTGGTGATAAACATCTCCACAAAGCCCTCGATTTTCGATTTCAAAATCTGAGGAATAAATGGCTTAACCATGTAATCAATGGCCCCGGCTGAATATCCGGCAAACAAGTGCTCAGCCTCTCTGCTATTCGCAGAGATGAATATAATCGGCACATCCTTGGACTTGTCCCGTGCCTTAATTAACTTTGCTGTCTCAATTCCGTCCATTCCAGGCATCTGTACATCAAGTACGATAACCGCAAATTCGTCTTTTAGCAGACAGCGGAGTGCCTCTTCTCCAGAAGTTGCCTTAACGAGTTTATATTGTTCCGATTCCAGAACCGCTTCAAGAGCAAGCAAGTTCTCAGGGCGGTCATCTACCAATAATATATGGATTGGTTCATTGAGCCCCATGGCTAACCCTAACCCCCTATTTGATCTTCCGGTATATTTTTTCGGTCCGGTCTAATGGCTCATAGGTATCACTGAACTCTGTAAAATGTATCGATTCTTTAGACCCCAGAACCAGAATACCAAAGTGGCTCAAGCTCTCGTGAAACAGCCCATGCACATGGTTCCGCAGTTCATCATTGAAATAAATCATGACATTGCGGCAAAAGATAACATTAAACTCATTAAATGACCGGTCTGTTGCCAGATTGTGCTCGGCGAATATGATATTCTTCCTTAGAAAAGGATGAAATATCACCGAATTATATTTCGCTGTATAGTACTCGGAGAAGGCTCTGGTACCCCCTGCCTCCAAATAATTTGTAGTAAATAGTTTCATTTTCTCAATACCGTACACGCCTTCTTTGGCCTGCTGCAATGAGCGATCATTCATATCCGTTGCGTAGATTCTTGCCTTGTCATACAGCCCTTCCTCATGCAACATGATGGCCATGGAATAGACTTCCTCTCCCGTAGAACAACCCGCATGCCATATTCGGATATACGGATAGGTTCTCAGAATAGGAATAATCTGTTCCCGAAACATTCGGAAAAGCGAGGGATCTCGAAACATTTCCGTCACAGGGATGGACAAATTCTGTACAAAACGTTCAAACGCGGAACGGTCATGAAGCACACGCTCCTGCAAGCCGGATATGCTCTTAACACCTTCGGCATGTGCATGATGCCAGATTCTTCGTTTCAGGGATGGCAGTGCATAGTTTCTAAAATCATATCCATATAAACGGTGCATGCCTTCCAACAGCAACTCAATCTCGATCAGCTCGCGCTCTTCATCTTGCGGCATACGGACCAAATCTGCCCCCGTCTCGGTAGGTTCCCACGGTGTCATAAATTCTCTCCACTTCTTCATTTGTTACTTGCGTATTCGTCGTATTGTCTTTCATTACCCAAACAATCTACTTACGAATACAGCCATACGCGCATTAAGGATAATAATTGATCGGTCTGGATCGGTTTTTTCACATAATCAGATGCTCCGGCCTCAATACACTTGCCTCGATCCTCTTTCATGGCTTTAGCCGTAAGCGCGATAATCGGCAACTTCTCAAATTGCGGAATCTGTCTGATTCGTGTCATCGCTTCATAACCGTCCATTTCTGGCATCATCATGTCCATCAGTACCAGATCAATTTCCGGATTTTTTTCCAGGATCTCCAGAGCCTCACGGCCGTTCTCTGCAAACGTTACATCCATGCGATAGCCTTCAAGGACACTTGAAAGGGCAAATACATTACGAATATCGTCATCTACAAGCAATATTTTCTTGCCTTCAAACAACGTTTCCTTATTGTGCAGCTTCTGCAAGATTCGACGCTTGTCTTCCGGCAAATTGGCTTCTACCCGATGCAGGAACAATGTAGTTTCATCCAGCAAACGTTCCGGTGACTTCACATCCTTGATAATGATGGATTCCGCATATTTACGTAGCTTCATTTCTTCCTTGGAATCCAGTTCTTTGCCTGTATAAATTATAATCGGCAGATCATTCAGATATTCATCATCCCGAATCTGGTCGAGCAACTCAAATCCGGTCATATCTGTTAACATCAGATCCAGTACCATGCAGTCATAACGCTGGGTGTGTAACTCATTCAAAGCCTCACTGCCTGTGGATACTGCTGTGATTGCCACATCGTCATGACCAATCAATTCAATAATGGCTTTACGCTGAATCTCATCATCTTCCACAATCAACAATCGTTTCAACTGATTCTCGGTATAGGATTTGATATGCGAGAAAGCTTTATCCAGTGAATCCTTGCTGGAAGGTTTTTTTAGATACGCAATAGCGCCCATCATCAGACCTTGCTTCATATCATCAATGACCGAAATCACATGTACCGGGATGTGGCGTGTTGCCGAACTGCTCTTCAGCTCGCCCAGAATGGTCCAACCATCCATAACCGGCAATTGAATATCCAGAATAATGGCATCCGGTAGATATTGACGAGCCATTTCAAGTCCTTTATCCCCTTGAAGGGCCACAAGTGCCTTGAATCCTCTTCCTCTGGCCATATCCATCAAAATATGTGCAAAGTTCACGTCATCCTCAATAATGAGAAGGATTTTGTCACCTTCCATCAGATTCTCCCGATCATCTTCGATCTGCGTTACTTCAGGCGTATGGGTAGGAGATAGGTCCGTACCCACGCTCCGCTCCGGATCAGGAGAGAGAATGGACTGATGACTTGAAAGCATGGTCCGTGTTTCCAAGGACTGTTCATACAGCGCCTCTGAAGATACTGCCGCCTCTCTTGAAGCACCTTCCTCGGCCAGGGCTTCCTCTTCATGATTATCCGGCAAGTACAAGGTAAAGCAACTACCTTCGCCCTCGGATGATTCCACCTGTATCGCACCACCAAGCAAACGTGCCAGTTCCCTGCTAATGGACAATCCCAGACCAGTTCCACCGTATTTCCGACTTGTTGTCCCATCCACTTGCTGGAACGCTTCAAAAATCAGATCCGTCTTGTCCGATGGAATACCAATGCCCGTGTCTTTTACACTAAATCCGAGATATTCCTGATTCGTGTTCATATAACCTGGCAGTTCTTCCGGTTTCATCCGTCGTCCAATCAGACTGACCGAACCACGATTGGTAAACTTGAACGCGTTCGACAACAAATTCCGCAGAATCTGTTTGACGCGATGACTGTCGGTGTATACCCATTCCGGTAAATCGCTGTCGAACTCGATGTTCAAATTCAGCTCTTTTTTATTCGCCATCGGTCCAAAGTTTTGCTGAACAAAGCTGGTCAACTCTTCCATTCGCACCGTCTCATAATTGATATCCATCTTACCTGCGTCCACTTTGGACAGATCCAGAATCTCATCAATCATCTTCAGCAGATCCGCACCCGACATGTAGATGGTTTGTGCGTATTCCTGCTGCTTGTCAGTCAGATTCCCACCCTTGTTCTCCGACAATAACTGAGACAAAATGAGTAGACTGTTCAGTGGTGTACGGAGTTCATGCGACATATTGGCCAAAAATTCGGACTTGTACTTGCTTGTCATCGACAGCTGTGTAGCTTGCTGTTCCAACTGTGTCTTCGTTTTCTCAATTTCGTCATTCTTCTCTTCGACTTCACGTACCTGCTCTTCAAGCGCCCGCGTCTTGGCAATAAGCTCGGTATTAAAATGCTCTAGCTCTTCCTGCTGACGCTGTAGCAATTCTTCGGAACGTTTAAGCGCCTCTGTCTGTTCCTCCAGATTCTCATTGGAACGGCGCAGTTCTTCTTGCTGTGTCTGCAATTCTTCCGACTGAACTTGTAGTTCCTCTGTCAGTGCCTGGGATTCACGAAGTAGCTCCTCCACACGCAAACGACGTCGAACGTTATTCAGAATTACGCCCAAGTTCATGATCAGTTGAGCGAACAATTGTTTATGCAGTTCATTGAACCCTTCAAAGGAAGCCAGTTCAACAACACCAATGAGTTCATCTTCAAACACAACAGGATAGATCATGATACCCGCGGCACGTGTTGAACCTGAGGCTGAACCAATATGCACGTAATCTTGAGGCGTATTTTCCAGAACAATCGGTGTCATATCCAGCGCAGCTTGACCAATCAGACCTTCACCGATCCGGTACATTTCTTTACCAACGTCTTCGTTCTCTTCAAATGCATATGCACCGTAGCGTCTTAGTTCGTCGGGATGTTTCTCTTCATCGACCAGATACACGACACCCAACTGAGCACCAAGCACAGGTGTGAACTCACTGATAAACATCTGTGAGATTTGTCGAATGGAACCAATGCCCCGAAGCAACTCCGGAACTCTTGCGATGTTCGAACTCATCCAGTTCTGATCCTGTTGAGCCTGTACATAGGCTTTCTCGACTTCCAGTTTTTCTTCCAGATCGCTGGACACATCTTTGAATACTGTGGCAATCTGACCAATCTCGTCCGTCGACTTGACCTGGATGCGCCGGATTGTACGATAGCGGCCTTTACCGAAACTGGTGATCATCATCGATACGGTATTCAGACCTCGCGTAATACTAGGTAGCACCCACAAAATGACACCCAGTGCCAGCAACAATCCGGCTATCATGATACTGATGGTGATCTGCACTGCTCTCGTATACGCTGCGTTAGCGTCCTTGATCTCGGCATCAATCTCTTGATCCTGATAGCGGGAAAGAGCATTCAAACTATCCACAGCCTCTTTTTGCACCGCGAGTCCTGTTGCATTGCGGTAGTTATTCGCATCTTCTACCCGGTTTTGGGACATCAGGCTGATCTGTCTCGTTGCGTAGGATGTATAAGCAGCCCAAGCCGAATTCACACGATCCACCAGCTGATGCTCAGGCGCACTGTCCGCCCGGTTTCTTACTTCTTCGAGATAACCGTCACCTCGATCTTTCATCTCCTTCAGGTCACCGTCAGCTGCACTAATTGAATTGTTCGGATTTAATAACAAGTTAGCCAGCACTTTGGCAATGTCATTAACCTCTCCACGTGCAGCAGAAGTGAACCTTACTTTGAGATAACGTTCCTGATACATCTGATCAATCTGCTGATTACTGCTGTTCAGCCGTTCATAGCTCACAAACGTGAGTACGATCAAAATGGCCATTAGAGCGGTAAAGCCAATCAGTAGTTTATTCCTGATCTTCATTCAGCCCCCGCCCCTTTATCCAAAGTAATCCAGACCAGACATTTATCATCATCCCGTTCTTGGGGAATTTCGTCGTCGAAAAACAGTGCCTGCATGGCAGCTTCATTCCACTGATGTGAGCCAGTTAGTTTTTCGACCAGGAACTCGTGTTGCTCCTCCTGCCCGCCCTGAACAGCTTCCAACAATCCATCCGTATAGAGTGCAATATGCCCGTCACCCTCGTAATGAATCGTTTGTGGTTCAATGTCCATTTTGTCAAATAAACCAACCGGACAGCAGACGCTGTCAAATGTAGTCACACTGCCGTCGTTTCGGAAAAATAAAGCAGGTGGATGCCCTGCGTTAACATAATCAATACGCTTCATTCGTGTATCAACGACCAGATAGATTGCCGTGAAATAGTACTGTACCAATTGTTTCTCCAGATGGAGCTGGTTGAAGCGACGGTTCAACTCCTGAATGACCTTCTCTGGATCGACATAGGTTGTAACCGTATCTTTCAACACAGAAGCAATAAACATGGTAAACAAGGATGAAGATATTCCATGTCCCATCATGTCAAGCAAGAGTACTCCGTAACGGCCTTCCCCAAGGGGATACCATGAATAGAGGTCACCCGCAAGCTCAAAGGATGGTTTATAGATGGCATGCACTTGAAACAATGGGTCTCGGATTGCCGGACTTAATACGGCATTTTGAACCATTGCTGCCAGCTTCAGCTCATCCTGAATGCGTTGATCACGCTCTTTATGCCAATCCTTCTCCTGTTTCAAACGAAGCGCGAGTCGAATTCTCGCCATCAGCTCAACTTTGTTAATCGGTTTGGTTACATAGTCAGATGCACCCGCATCCAATGCTTCGGCAAGTTTCTTGGAGTCACCGATGGCAGTCACCATAATAATCGGTATATCCTTCAGATTTTCAAATTTCTGCACAATACTGCAGGCTTCGATACCATCCATCTCAGGCATCATCATATCTAGCAAAATCAGGTCAATATCCGACGGTCTTGGACGAGGTTCGTTGCTTTCCTCCCCAATTCCCAAAACTTCAAACATTTCCATGGCGGAACTTGCCGTTACAATGTCACGATAGTTTTCTTTTTTCAGAATTTCTCGAATGATAATGACATTCGTCGGATTGTCGTCAACAATAAGTATTCTCATTAATATCTCCTTATCTGTGGCGTCCGGGTTTGTCGATTCTTATTAGATTAAAACGAACGTTGATTATACAAATTTTGCATACAAAACGGCGGTAGACATAATAATTCCTAGTATAACTATAATCTTAAAATCAAAAAACTTCTATTAATACGTGTTCAAAAAGACCGGTTTTCAGTACCGAGAAGATGGGATAAAGCTAGAAATGGAGTAGCGGAGCGTAGGGAAAACTACGTGAGCAACGGACATTTCGGCTGAATTCCATATTCGATGCTGATGATGCCGATAGGCATCCTTCGTAATCAAAAGCGGACTTTATGAACATCCTTTATCAGTAATGGCACCATCGCAGGGGAAATCCCCCGCTTGTTACCCTGTTTTTGCAGCGTCCTGATCCCGCTTCCAAACTTGCAAAAACATAGATAAGGAATGGGGAAAGCCCCATTCCTTATCTATGTTTTTGATTAAGCATTTTACAGAAGTGATTCACAAGCTCGTCCATATTCAGCAAGCTTCAACTTGCGACGTATATCGGTTAATCTTTCTTTTTAGCAATAACAAGCACTTTACCCTTGTCAAGTTCACTCTCGTAGAAGTCGGCCTCGGCTTCAGTAAAGCCCATCGATACAATTTTGGCCCGGAGTTCATCACCACGTGAGCGGAACAGATTCGCCAAGGAATCAAACACGCCTTCTTCCTTAATGCCAATTTCTTTGGCATCTGCCGTATCAGCAATTCGATCTGTACGATCCTTTTCATGGGCGAGAACAAAGATATGATCAGCAAGGTATCCGGTAATCTGCAATTCTTTCACCGCTTCTACCGCCTGGACTCCGTTTTCTACCACTTTTGCATAAGCTTGCGCATTGGTTGAATTCATCGTTTCCACTCTCCTCTGATTTAATCTTCTTTATCGAGCTACTTAGTATATAACCATACTATTTGGGAATGAAACGATTCGGTAATAACCAATCCTAGGAAACCGTGTCATCAAAAAGATCAATGCCGTCGATCTGGCTAGAGCCTGACTTCATATATACCTTTAACGCCTGGTCTCCACGGAGAAATACTTCTCCGTCCTCAGCCACATAATAGGGTTTGCCTAAAGCTTGATGGATCGCTTCAATATTCATCTCGATTCTTTCTCCATTTAACATGATGTGATTCTCAGATGCATCGATATGCACATATTGAATGACATCCGTATCTTCACACAAGCCAACCTTCACATCATGAAAGTGATATTCAGGACACCCCAGATAAGGATCTTCCTGCTTATGCACCGGCTGGCCCTTCGTGGCCAACAACTCGTTCATGGTGTCATCCAGAGAAATGCCATTCAGAGTCCGAAAATGCTGGAAAGTCTCGGATCGATCAACAGCCAGAGTCACCTCTGACGCCTTCTCTTCCATTGCCGTCCATTGCATATCGTGAGCAGCGGGTACCGCTGCCGGTTGAACGGAAAAGGGAGAAATTACGCTAAACATCACAAGCAGTAGTTTCATCATGATTCTCACCCTTTCATCAGGTTCATCACCGCTCTGAAGGTTTCTTTTTGGATTACAAAGCGATCATGTTATTTACGCATCCGTTGCCATACATTTGCTGCTACATCAATATACTTCATCCAGTTTTTCCCGCCCTTAGCTTCACCATTATATGTAGCTTCATAGGATTGCAGGGTACGATCCGTTGATGTAGCAGGCGGTGCAGTTACATGAACCGCTTCTGCAGGCTTGGTCTGTTCAGCGTTGTTACGTTTGGTCTGAAATTTCGCCATCAGCGTCGTGGAGACTTGTTTGGCTGCTGCCGTCACTTCATTCAACACTTCTCCCAGATTCTCAACAGATTCCATAACAGGATCGATTTTTTTCATTTTGTGCTGTACATCCACCGTAATATCATTGGCATGTCGTACCGTCTGCTTCACTTCATAACTAAGTTCATCAATGGTCTTCTGTACCTCCTGCAATGTTTGTGAGACATTGTCCAAAGAACCTTGGGCGGATTTCAAGGTACGAATTAAAAAGAAAACCAGTACTGCAAATGCCACTGCAATCAGGGCCACGCTAATTTGATAGATCATAGAAGAACCTCTCTTTCCATATGTGCATCAGTTTGTTATTGCTATAGTTACCCGGCGATTTCCCGGACGAAACAAAATAACAGTTTACTTCAACTATGCCCGCGTTTGGAAAAAAAACCAATGTTTCAACCGGATAACCCCCGGTTAAAGTTAGACTACACAAGGCGGTGAGGTGAACACAACTCACTCCACAATAAAGTAAACGAAAGGATGAAACCTCATGTTGAAATGGTCTGTATTATTTCTAATTATTGCACTGGTAGCAGGTATTTTTGGATTCTTCGGTATTGTTGAAGCAGCTGCTTCAATCGCTAAAGTACTCTTCTTCATCTTTGTAGTACTGTTCGTAATCTCCCTCATTACGGGACGCAGCCGAATGCGATAACCTTAGGCTCTGTTATGACTGAATGCTGAATAGACGAATACATACAAAAGCCGATCGTGCTACCAAGCCGATTGGCTTTTGTGCGTTCAGGCATAGGTCAACTTTTCTATATTATGTATTGCACTCCCTCCTGCTTTATTCCAATCCGCTCGCCCACTGAATCGCTAAAAACAGGACTTTTTGAGATAGCTAACCCGCTTTTATCCCACCGAAGTATGATATTTACAGGCTTGCTATATACCCACATATGCGCCAGTTGACACTGGAGAATGCAAGAAAATATTGTTATAATTTGTGATTCATAGGGTAGCTTGCTTGGTTACTTTTAACACAGGACAACAAATTACATAACAAACCGAGGAGGAAACACAAATGAAAAAAATCGTAAGTTTTGCCGCTGCATTAACGTTGATGGGTTCGATGGCTGCCGCTGCTGGTGCTGAGGAAGCGGTTACTGGAACAGTGACTCCGGAAACAGGAACAGAAGCTACGACGACGCCAACAACGACAACAACTCCGGCTGTTGAAGTGAACAAACCTGCTGTTGAGACGGTAGAAGGTTCTGCTGAGACGGTAACAGGTACAACAACAGAAACTACAGACACAGAGGGTACTTCAACGACAACGGAAACGGAAACTCCAGCTACAACTACAGATGACAAAATGTTTGAAGAGCCACTTGTAAAACCAGGCGATGAAGTGCTGGTACCTACGATGTTGCTGAACTTGCTTGAGCGCACTTGGTTCTATGATGCACCTAACGGTAAACCAATCGGTGCACTAAGCTCCCAAGTCATCGACACAACAGGTGAAGTTGTTGACGGATTCGACGGTGGCGAGTGGGTGCAAGTATACACTTGGAAAGGCAAAGCGTGGATCCACGTTGCCATTCAATAATATCGTATAATCGTTCTAACGATAAGTAAAGAGGACAGCGCGCATTATCGCGGCTGTCCTCTTTTGATTTTCCAACATGTTCACGCCCTGTTCAAGGGTTTCCCGTGACCTCATCCATCTTCGGTTCCACATGTACATGCACATGCATGATATTATGTGATCGCTTCAACCGCTCTTCCACTCGGTCACAGATCTGATGGCCTTCAATCAGGCTTAGGCCTCCGTCCACTTCAATCACCACATCCACAAGTACATGACTGCCATGCACACGTGCCTTCACATCCTTGATCATTTCAACGCCGGGAACCCGAGCCACTGAGGATCTAAGATCCGTCAGTTCTTTCTGATCAAATCCATCCGTAAGACGATGTGTTGAATCCCGGAAAATCTCCCAAGCCGTCTTGCAGATCAACAGACCTACTGCAATCGCAGCTACTTTATCCAGCCAAGGAAGTCCGAACTGCGCACCTATAATGCCAACTGCAGCGCCTATGCTTACCCAGGCATCCGAGCGATTATCTTTGGCCGCAGCCATCAAAGCCTGACTGTTAATTTGTTTAGCCAGACGGTGATTGTAACGATATACACCTAACATCACGACCGCACAGACCACAGCCACCGCTGCCGCCCACAGATTCGGAGCAACAAAGGCTCCTTCATACCAGGAACGAACGGCTTCAACCAATACTTGCAGACCAACCATAGCCATAATAAATGAAGCCACCAAGGCAGCAACAGTTTCCGCTCTAAAATGACCATAAGCATGATCCGAATCAGGTGGTTTCTGGGAGATCCGAAGCCCGATCAGTACAGCAACGGACGCCACAATGTCCGTAAGGTTATTAAAACCATCTGCCAGTAAAGCGCTGGAAGCAAATAAATATCCACATATCAGCTTAAAGGCGGACAAGACGAGATAGGCTACGATGCTAACCCAAGCCCCTCGCTCCCCTTTTCGTATTTCTTCATAAGCGTTCAAACCGGGCGACACTCCTTTAACGTTTCGTATTACGGTTTTTCCATGTTACCAAATGCGGAGCGTGTGGGTCTACAGAAACAGTGTTGCCAGGCTGCATTGCTGTAGGCAAGCCGAAACAAAGTTGCCAGACGGCAGGGCTGTAGGCGATGAGAAAGAATGTTGGCCTGAGTCAAACCAAAGGATTTGAGCATTTTATCAGGTTGCCCTTGTGGGGCTTTTGTAAAACGTATAAAATAGGTACATCCCGTCCAATCTGGACGGCTTACTGTAAGACCGGGAGGGAAATAACGATGAGCGAAACTAACGAACCGAAAAAGGTCAGTTTGCAGGATGCTATACGCCAGAAGCTGGCGCAAAAGAAAGAACAAGCAAATTCCGGTAACCAATCCAGCGCCTACTTTGAAGGCGGACCTAAAGCGATGAAGAGTCAAAACAACAAGAAGCCTAACAACCAACGTCGCCGTACTGGTGGATCTTAGGTCTTAGAACCGCAGAGAAACCATTAGATTGCAAAAAGAACCGCAAGCCCTCTTCACAGAGGCTTGCGGTTCTTTTGTGTTCCTATGCATAATGTGCCTGTAGATCAATCAGACTTAGTTTAAGCTTCTACCGGATACATTTTATTGCGCAGTTCTTTAATTTCGTCACTTTCCAGATATTCGTCATAGCTCATTTGGCGATCAATGATGCCATTCGGCGTAATTTCGATAATCCGGTTAGCAATCGTTTGGATGAACTGATGGTCATGGGATGTAAACAGCATTGTGCCGTCAAAATCAATCATACCATTGTTCAGCGCTGTAATGGATTCGAGATCCAAGTGGTTCGTAGGCTCATCCAGAATCAATGCGTTAGCACCAGTCTGCATCATTTTCGCCAGCATACAGCGAACTTTCTCGCCCCCGGAGAGTACACTTGCCTTTTTCAAGGATTCCTCACCTGAGAACAACATACGTCCCAAGAATCCACGCAGATACGTTTCATCCTGATCTTTGGAATATTGACGGAGCCAATCCACAAGCGTCATGTCTACACCGTCAAAATATTTGGAGTTGTCTTTCGGGAAATAAGCTTGAGTTGTAGTTACACCCCAAGTGTATTCGCCGCTATCCAATTCCGTTTCACCCATAAGAATATCAAACAACAGTGACTTGGCGTTCCCGTTCGGGCCAACAAATGCGATTTTATCCCCTTTGTTCACGACAAAGCTGATATCATTCAGCATTTTCACACCATCAATGGATTTGCTGATGCGATCTACGGTCAACAATTGTTTACCGGCTTCACGCTCAGGTTTGAAGTTGATAAACGGATATTTACGGTTCGATGGGCGAAGGTCATCCAGCGTGATTTTGTCGAGTTGTTTCTTCCGGGAAGTCGCCTGTTTCGATTTCGAGGCGTTCGCAGAGAATCGTTGAATAAAGGCTTGAAGCTCTTTAATCTTCTCTTCTTTTTTCTTGTTGGCATCACGTTGCAACGCAAGTGCCAATTGGCTGGACTCGTACCAGAAGTCATAGTTACCTACGTACAACTGGATTTTACCAAAGTCGATATCCGCAATGTGCGTACATACTTTGTTCAGGAAGTGACGGTCATGGGATACCACAATAACAGTACCTTCATAGTCCATCAAGAAGTTCTCAAGCCATTGAATGGATTCGAGATCCAAGTGGTTGGTAGGCTCATCGAGCAACAGGTTGTTTGGACGACCAAACAATGCTTGTGCAAGCAGGACACGAACTTTTTCGTTACCACTTAGTTCATTCATTTTCTTATCGTGCATGTCACGGTCGATACCCAGACCGATCAGGAGTGCCGCTGCATCCGGCTCAGCATCCCAGCCATTCAACTCGGCAAATTCACCTTCAAGCTCACCTGCACGCAGGCCGTCTTCTTCCGTGAAGTCCGCTTTGGCATACAGCGTATCTTTTTCTTTCATAATGGCATAGAGACGACTATGACCCATAATTACCGTTTCGAGAACCGGATACTCATCATATTCAAAGTGGTTTTGCTTCAAAACGGCCATACGTTCGCCCGGGGTGATGTGCACCTCTCCCGAGTTTGATTCAATTTCACCGGACAAAATTTTCAAGAATGTTGATTTACCGGCTCCATTGGCGCCGATGAGGCCGTAACAGTTTCCTGGTGTGAATTTGATATTTACATCTTCAAAAAGTGCACGTTTTCCGTAGCGGAGCGTGATGCCGCTTGTACTGATCATTAAGCATACCATCCTTTATTGGTTAATCTGCATACTGCATGAATAGCAAGTTGCGTAAATCATGGATTCAATATCCCGATGCCTATTCTGGCACCATATTATAACACAAAAAAGCGGCAAATTCGAAAATTGGCCGCTTTTTACTTATTAAAGATTTGGTAAATGTACTGTTCATGCAGGCATATCCCTACATTAACATATTTGGCTCGCTTTTGTTAGTCCTGTTTGCTTTTCTCGTGGTGAATGCGGAGCGTCTCGCCATGACCAAGCACCCTAATCCGCTCTTTACCAATGCCTAGTCGTTCACGTTCGACTTCCAGCCGATCCAATGCTTCCTTGGGCGTATCATCCGCCAGCTTGAATGTGCCGTAATGCATCGGCACCATGAGCTGGGAACCGGACTCAACGAATCCCTGCAGTGCTTCTTCAGGTGTCACATGCTGAGAAGTCATGAACCATTCCGGATCGTAGGCACCGATAGGCATTAGGGTAACACCAATGTCAAAGCGTTCTCCAATCGTTTTGAATCCCTGGAAGTAACCTGTATCACCCACAAAATACAACACAGGCGGACCGCCTGATGTTTTGGCTGTTTCGTTCTTCCCTAATTCCGTGGATGACTCATCCTGATTGCTCGTTGTTGCAGCACTCTCCGCTGCTGAAGTCGTTGCAGGATGGATTGATTCCAACACATAACCGCCCCAATGGGATGTATTGGTGTCGAACAGCGTTCGGCGCGTCCAGTGCTGTGCCGGAACAAAAGTTATTTTGACTCCGCCAAGTATCATATGGTCCCACCATTTCATCTCCTGGCATCGATGGAATCCTTTGCGGATCATTTTGCGCTTCAGACCATCGGGTACGATCAGCAACGTCTTAGCTGTAATCAGCTTACGCAAGGAAGCCAGATGCAGATGATCATAGTGGGAATGGGATATCAGAATCACATCCAAAGGTGGAATATCCTGAATCGGAATGCCGGGGGCACCGAGCCTTCGTTGAAATCCCATTTTTTCGGCCCACACCGGGTCAGTCACGATGTTCAATCCATAATATTGAATGAAAAACGTGGAGTGACCAATCCAGGTAATACTCGTGTCATCCCGGTTGGCATGCAGATAATCCAGTTCAGGCGGGTGTTTGGGCACGGTGTAGGAATAGTCCTTCACTTTGTTGCGCCGTTGCTCCCTCCATTGCTTGAATTCCTTCAGCGTTTTGTCCGTACTTACATTATCAATGTTGTTATAACGGATTTTAGGCATGAAAGGGCCCTCCTCCCTTCCTATTTCTTAACAACAGATTACCCCAAATGGGAATGCACGTACCAACCAATCAATCCTGCGGATTTTTGCATACGGCCAGATAAACGAACAGAAAGGCAATCGCAGCCACAATAATGAGTGGTGGGGCGTACATGATGGTGAATGTCTCAAAAAAGCTCAATCCGGTTATACCAGGTATCCCCGTGACTCCCTCAGTAGATAGTGGATGTAGCAAGGGAGACATGAGTAAGAACATGTTCAGCAGCATGAACAGACTCATCCTTTCTTTTTACCAGAATTACCGCGTACATAATTGGCATCAAACAGGAACAGCTTCATAATCAGTACAAGTGAAGGAATGAGCACGAGCAGCCCCAGGCTGAACGCCGTAATCAGGGCAATCCCCATCGTCCGATTGGTAAAACTGTCGTAAATATTAATGTAAGGATACAGGATATACGGAAGGTGGGACCGTCCATAACCATACCAGGCAAAGGCAAACTGAAGCATGACAGCGATAAAACACCAGCCCAGATATTTGCGTTTCCACACCAGCGACACCGCAATGACAAAACATATAAACGAAGCAATGAACATCCATGAAATATTCACCATCTGCTCAAAGTGTGCGGGATTCTGCTTGTTAATCTGCAGAAAAGCCAGAAAGCTCGCGAAAATAGTCGGCAGGCTCCAGAGCAACGCATACTCTCGAAGGACCTCAAAGGCCGGTTCATCCCCCGCCCGCTTCGCGTAGTAGGACAGAAACATCGCTGAGATATACAGCACACTAACCAGTGCAAGCAAAACAACCGACCAGGTATAGGGATTCGTCAAAAATTCGCGCCAGCGAAAAAATACCTGATCGCCTACTTGCTCAATGATCCCACCTTCGGATATCGCCAAAATGGTGGAGAATACTGCTGGAATCAGCAATCCTGTTGCTCCGTATAATGCCATGTAGATCCGGCTGTTCTGCCCATGGTTGCCATAGGTATTGTAGGCGTAATACACGCCCCGGATGGCAAGCAGTACAATGGCCAGGGAACCAGGAACCAGCAAAGCTGTCCCGTAATAAAAAGCGCTGTCCGGATAAAATCCGACCAGTCCGACCACAAAAAAGATCAGAAACACATTCGTCACTTCCCACACGGGAGACAGGTAGCGCTGAATGATGTTATGAATTTTGTTCTCATGCCCGGTCAATATGCTGTAAAAGCTAAAAAAACCAGCACCGAAATCAATCGAAGCGACGATCAGGTAACCGAACAAAAATGTCCACAATATCGCGATGCCTGCAATTTCGAAACTCAATGCACGATCCCTCCTTCAAGCCCCAGAGACTCCAGTTCCTTCTCTGCTTCCTTGTTACGGAACAGCTTGCTGAGCACCCGAATGCACGAGAAACACAGGATAAGATACAGCAAGATGAACAACACCAACATCCATCCTACCGAAGTTGACGTCGTAGCCGCTTCCGCCACCTTCATATACCCACGTAAAATCCAAGGCTGCCTGCCGACTTCGGCAAACATCCACCCCAGCTCGATGGCAATCATGGCCAGTGGCCCCAGCAAGACAATGCCGAGCAGCAACCATTTGGGATATGGCTTACGCCCTGGCAACCAGCGCCGCAGCACATATAACACAGGAATCATCAGGATGATCACGCCGGTTGTGACCTTCAGATCGAACATATAGTGAATAGACAGTGGTGGCCTCAGATCCGCAGGATATTCTTCAAGACCTTTCACTTCCGTATCTGGACGATTACCTGCCAAAATGCTAAGAGCATACGGAATCTCAATGGCATATTTCACTTCATTGTTCTCATCCAGAATTCCGCCATAGAGGAGCGGTGCCTTCTTCATTGTTTTGAAATGCCATTCTGCGGCAGCCAGCTTCTCCGGCTGATACTTCGCCAGAAATTTACCGGAGGAGTCTCCAATCATGACGGTGCTGATCGCAAATACGAGCGCAGACACCGTCGTGAGTTTCAGTGCTTTTTTGTAATACACATGGTCTCGTCCCCGGAGCAAGCTGAAGGCAGCGATCCCCGCAAGAATACCAGCACTCAGGGTGTATGAGGAAGCAAGTACATGGGACACTTTAGTTGGCGTTGCCGGATTCAACATCGCAGCAATTGGATGGATATCCTTCATGATGCCATTAATCAGGGTGAATCCCTGAGGCTGGTTCATGAAGGAATTCACCGTTGTAATGAATATCGCAGATGCAGATGAGCCGAGAGCTACCGGAATCAACAGCAGCATATGCGTATATTTCTTTTTGAAACGATCCCACGTATAGAGGTAAATTCCAAGAAAGATCGCCTCGATAAAAAAGGCAAACGTCTCCATAAACAGCGGCAGGGCTATCGCCTGTCCCGCCACCCGCATAAACATCGGCCACAGCAGACTGAGCTGTAATCCGATGGAAGTTCCTGTAACGACGCCCACGGCAACGGTAATGACAAAACCTCGCGCCCAACGGCGTGCCAGTAAGGTGTAATGAATATCATTGGTTCGCAGTCCTCGCCACTCGGCCAAGGCAATCATGAGGGGAACGCCTACACCGATGGAGGCAAAAATGATATGCACAAACAGGGTAAGACCGGTCAGTATCCGGCTGAGCAAAACAGGGTCCAGGGATGACATGGTTACACTCCTCTTTCACATAATCGTTTATGTACGACAGCAGATCACTCTGCATGAACGTGTATCTCAATAACTCATGATTCGAATGATGCTTTTCACCACGGCATACAGTACAACCACAGCTGCGACCAGACAGACGATGATGAGTGTTTTCTCTTGTTTACGGAACATATAGCTGCCGTCCTCCTTTGGCATGGGATGCAAATTATGGCTCTATATACAGTGTGCAAAAGAATAGGTTTTTTTATCCGGGACATTGAAAAAACAAAAAAAGCCTTTACCTCTCATCACGCTTGCGCGCCGAAAGGCAAAGACTTTATCGAATAGATCTGATAACCATTGTTCTAGAAAAAGTAAAACATTTTCTAACTTCTTAATCATTATGTTTAGAGCAACACATCCTGCTTGGGCAGTCGAACCTTGAACGTACTTCCTTTGTCCGGTGCAGATATAAAGGTCAGTGTACCGTTGTGATCCTCTACAATTTTGCGGGAAATGTACAATCCGATTCCTGTTCCACCAATCTGCCGATGATCCGAATTATCCACCCGATAGAATTTATTGAACAGCATATCCTTTTCTTTCTCGTCAATACCTATTCCATAATCACGTACATCAATACATAACCATTCCTCTTCTTCCCATAACGTAACATCAATGCGGTCGGCTCCCGGTGAGTACTTGACCGCATTACCCACCAGATTATGAAGAACCTGAACCATCCTGTTCTGGTCCGCATAAGCAAAAAAGTCCCCATTAAACGTATGAACATGGATTCGTTGAACGGACTTCATATTCCACTGTTCGGTAACCCCTTCTACCAGCTCCACCAACGGTACATATGTCATATGGTACGTCATGCCCTCGTTGTCGAGGCGCTGAATATCCAGTACATCATCCAGCAAACTGCTCAACCGCATGCCCTCTGAAGAGATGGTCTGCATGAATTCCTGTTGCTGAGCTGCCGGAAGGTCATACATCATCATGAGTTCCACATATCCCATAATGGTGGCTACAGGTGTTCGAAGCTCGTGAGATACCACGCTGATCAGCTCATTTTTCATCCGATCCAGCCGCTCTTCTCCTGTCCGGTCACGGAATACTAGCAGGAATCCATGATTTTTACCCGGGACATCCATCTGCTTCATGTACAAGGAAAATACACTTTTCTCCACATTATTGAATATAAATTCGGTCTCAATAAATGCCGTTTCACCATTTAGGAATGCCCTCGTCTGTTCCGACAGATTGAAGTTATCTGTCAATACCATCGTGTCAATGGCCTGCGCCAAATCTTCAATGGATCTGCCCAGGAAATCACCCAGACCAAACATCTCTTCTATCCTTCGGTTGACGATGGTTATGTTGCCTAGTCGATCAGACATGACAAGACCTTCCCGAACAGACTCTATAAATTGCTCACTGATATCCCGCTGTTCCTGAATAGCAATCTTTTCATTGAACAACTCCGAATTAAGTTGCTCCAGTGCAAGGGCATGACGCACACGATCTTCTTCTGCTCTGGTTCGCTCTGTAATATCCTTAATAAACAGGTTATACAACGTCTCATTTTTGCCGAGCTGAATTTCAACAATTTTGTACTCAATTGGAAAGACGGAACCATCTCGGCGAATACCTGAAATTTCATCTACGGTCGTGTATCTCTTACCTTCAACATATTCGAATCGCTCCAGCAATTTCTTAATCTCCATACAACTGGCCCCTTGAAAAAGAGACGGTGCTTCCTTCATGAGAATCACTTCTTCCCGAAGCAATCCAAACATTCTTTCGGCCTCCGGGTTAAACTCAACGATGATTCCATTGGAGTCCACAGCGATAATCGCATCAATCGACGATTCAATAATTGCACGTTTGACTTCTTCACTATTCTTGAGTTCCTTGGTCCGCTCGATGACCCTATCCTCTAGCGTTAACTTGTCGAGTCGGATCTGTTCGAACTGTTCCAGCAGCACATCAGCCATTTTGCGCAAATTACCAATAAGAATCTGCACTTCGGTTACATGGCTCGTTGGCCATTCCATCTTCCCATTGCGAAATAACAATCTCGGAAGAGAACCTGTCATCCTGGTTAGTCTTAACAGCGGGCTAACGACCTTACTGCTCAGAGGAGCCGCCACAATCATGGAAGCAACGATGATGACGAACAGGGATTGCAATGTGGACAGGTAGATCGATTCTATTCGGGGATAATACTTGGTCGAGTTGGTCTCAATGAATACCCGATAAGGTGTTACAGCTGTCATCTCCGCTTCATAGATGAAAGATGCCTCTTTCCAGTGATTCAATACATCGCTGTAATGGATATTATCGGAGCTTAACAGAATCAGATTATCCCTCGACTTTAGAAGACGGAATTGGTCCATATCCAGGTACTTGCCAGTCTGAAGTGTATTCAAACCAGAAGCCACGACTGTATCATTCCGATCCAGCAGAATCACATTCACACCCAATAGATGGTGATAACGTGCCATATTCTGATCCATATTCTCCGAGGTAACATACTGTTCGTCTAAATCCTGAACAACGGCATTTGCGGCATGTTTCATATCACGTAAAATAGCATCATTCATCTGACTCAATTGTCTGCGGCTATCTGCGGATAACAATACGAGCGAAACAAATACCACGAAGGCAACTACGTATTTAAACGCAATCCTTGTAAGTGGTATGGTTCCTGTACGCTTGGATTTGTGCTCACCCGTGGTAATCCAGAAATCCACCACAATACCCGCGATCAGGGCATTCACCATGCCAATCACGGCAATATACATATACTCATACTTCAAATCTTCTATATTCAGGCCCAATATATAATGCCCGCAATAAATAACCGGAAGTAGCATCACTACCCAGAAGACAGCATTAGCCTTGATTAGACTGCCATTCTTCCAACGGATCTGCCAACCGAGCATCCAGATCAGTTCAATGAAATGCGCAATCATCACAGTTAAATTCCGCGGTTCGAAGCCGACAATGATGGTATTCAGCAGATGGATAACTGTAATAGTGACAAATCCATAGATAGCCCCATGCAAACGAAGAGCAATAAGTGCTGCTGCGCTGCCAACCATAAACTGTACACCATAGAATAAAGTAATCGGAAAAATAGTGCTTAGTGAGCCAATGATGATCAGAATGCTGGTTCCAATCCAGGGTACCCTCAGCTTAAGTACCACCCACTCCAGCAGCTGTCTTACATCTAAACGGTTCATATATCACTGCCCTCGCGGCTGATTTTTTGTTCTCTATTTAACAACAACGTTGGTTCCTCCTATAAACTAGAACGGATACAATCTACTTTTTTTTCCCTCAAATCGTTCTGATCCATTATACTGTAATTAGTACTTGTTGTAGCTTTGGGAAATTCTGATCGCTCGGCAAACAAACTGCATTCATGCTAAAATATTGAAGTTCGTCAAAAAGCCTGCTGCCTATCTACATATACATCCTATATTCTGGGATAGAAACATTAAAATTTTTGCAGTATTTTTAAGCAAATCACCTTAATTTTTTAGTATTTTCTTAACATATTATTTTCACCAGGAGTGTGACCCTATGACGATCAAAGTACTTCTTATAGAAGATGAGAAAAATCTGGCTGACATGATTGCTTTCTTTCTTGAGGAGGAAGGATACATCACTGAACGGGTTCATCATGCCCGTGAGGCACTTCAACTGTTCCCGCAATTTCAACCGGATATTGTTGTAACGGACCTGATGCTGCCTGAAACGGATGGAAATGATCTTGTAGAAGCATTCCGCCAGCATTCCACTGTGCCCATTCTGATGATCTCGGCAAGCACCATGTTGAATGATCGACTTCGCGCATTGCATAATGGTGCGGATGACTTTCTATGCAAGCCATTTAGTTTGAAAGAGCTGGACGCCCGAATTAAAGCACTGCTACGCAGATCAATCATTTCCTATCAGGATAAACCGGTTAAAGAAGACAAGCAGGCAGAGGTTACTGGACATGTGAATGTGAACGAGTACAGAAGAACTCTGTTTGTGGATGGTGTTGAAATCGAGGTCACTCATATTGAGTTTGAAATTATGAAGGAATTGTACCGGAATCCGGGCAAAGTGTTCACCCGCAATGAACTGATGGATCGAATCAAAGGCTCCGAACGTGCCTATCTGGATCGTACCATTGATGTTCATATCTCAAGTCTGCGTAAAAAGATTGAGCCTGACCCCAAGAATCCCCGTTATATCAAGACCGTTTGGGGAACAGGCTATAAATATGTGATCTGATTTCATCGTAACGATTGAAGTTCAATGCCTTTAGCCATATCCCTACTTTTATCTCATAGATAAGATGGGCGGTATGGCTATTTGTGATTCATACACCGAAGCGTGTAACCACTGCTGCATGTCCTTGATCAGATGATTCGGATCTTGCTCGTTCCATAGAATCATCTTCATCTCACCTGTACCCGTAATCTGTTGCAGGTGGCGCTTCCGAATTAAAGATTTGAAATCGGTAATGACCAGTAGCGGAATCTGCGGCATAAAAGCCCGAATAGCATTCGCCGCTGACACCGCTTCTTCGGCAATCTGGTAATCAACAATACAATATCGGGAGTTCTCCCAACTTCCCCGGTGTGTTTCTATCACGGAACCGGATGGTGCATCAGCCAACCATTCCCTGAACAATTGAATAATATTTTCATATGCAATACGACGTTTTCCATCCGAAAGCACGGTAATGGGTTCCATAGGTATAACCTCCAGTTGTTTCTTCTTATTATTGTGCCAATTTTCGTTTAAAAATGTTTGTGCGTGAACATGAAAGAAGTGTTAACAAATTTCGTACTTCTTCACATCCAGTGTCAGTCTCGTGCGCTTTGTTTATGGATGATTTCGCAGATTCCACACATTGATGTAAAATAGAGAAATACCCGTGTGATTTAATTTACGGGAAGTGAAAGATGAATCTGGTATTATAGGAGGTTACACTGATGAATATTGTTTCCATTGAACCAACACCGAGTCCAAATACGATGATGCTACATCTCGATGAACGTCTGGAGGACGGAATTCGCAAAACATATACACTGGACAACGAACGATCCGCTCCGGCGTTCATACGCCAGATGCTTCATATTCCCGGCGTAAAGAGTGTATTCCACACGACCGACTTTGTGGCGCTTGACCGTAAAGGGAATGCAGACTGGTCCGTCATTTTGGGCGAAGTCCAAAATCGCCTTGGACAGCAAGGCATTGATCTGGACTGGATTGATTCCGAAGATGGCTCAGGCGAGCACTTCGGAGAAGCACAGGTATTCGTACAATTTTTCCGAGGCGTACCGATGCAAATCAGGGTTAAGGCCGGGGTCAAAGAAGAACGAATCTCGTTGTCGGACCGCTTTGTCAAAGCCGTGACAGAAGTCGCCAGTGCGACCATGATCAAAGAACGCAAACTGAGTGATTACGGCGTTCGATATGGTGAATTGCCTGATATTGCTCGTGAAGTCGAGCAGGAATTGGAAGCTGCTTACCCGCCAGAACGACTGGAGCAGGTCATCAAACAAGCCATTGAACATGGTACCAAAGCAGAAGAGTTCGTCGAGCGCCGTCGTGAATTGGATGGAGCCGAACTTGAAGAGGCTCTGCAAAGCGAGGACTGGAATGTTCGCTATGCGGCATTTGACGGCATGGAGCCTACGGCCGAAAGATTGCCCCTTATAGCTCACGCCCTGCATGACAACAAAATGCAGATTCGCCGCTTGGCCGTGGTATACCTGGGTGACATTCGTACACCGGAAGCGATGGAATTGCTGTATGAAGCACTCCAAGACAGTTCTCCTGCGGTACGCCGGACTGCCGGGGATACCTTGTCTGATATCGGTGATCCTGCCGCCACTCCAGCCATGACAGCAACGTTATCCGATAAAAGTAAACTTGTACGCTGGCGTGCAGCACGTTTCCTATACGAGGTCGGAACAGAAGAAGCAGAACAAGCCTTGCGAGTTGCAGCCGATGATCCCGAATTTGAAGTTAGCTTACAAGCCAAGATGGCTCTGGAGCGGATCGAATCGGGCGAACAGGCTGCTGGAACGGTATGGCAACAGATGGCTGGCCGTAACAAGAAAGAGGAATAGTCGTCTCTCAGACCTCACATCCAACAATTGTTATTGCACTGGAAAACCATGCACGTTATACTGATTGTCTGTTTACTAAACAGGACACACGGTGTTAAGTTGTGTTGTTCATAATTTCATAGACAATAGATACACCTCATCCATTGATGGTGAGGTAGAGGTCGCGGGTGCGATCAGTACGCTGATGGAGGCGCTAAGGAGCCGCTTATGAGATCAGCCGAAAGGTGTACCCGCCGAAGCTCGCTGGACGTTCCTTATACGGTCCGGTGGGCTGGGGCTGCTGTCGAAAGGCGCAGAACTGTCACGGAAGTACATTTCCTTTATATAAAGGTATGAATTCTTCTGTGTTGAGCTATCTTAATCATCTGGGACATGGTGCGGACATTGAAATATTAAAGACCGCAGGCTGATGCCTGTGGTCTTTTTGTTTATGAATTCAGGTATCGCAAACATCAGTATATCGAATGAAGGAGTGTTTCCATGCAAGACCGCAGTAACCCAACAACGACAACCGGACCTTCCCTGAAAAAAGGATTACGCGCACGCCATATGACGATGATCGCCCTCGGCGGATCGATTGGTACCGGGCTGTTCCTCGCAAGTGGTACCGCCATTTCAACCGCTGGCCCTGGTGGAGCATTAATTGCCTATGCGGCGGTTGGCATTATGGTCTATTTCCTAATGACCAGCCTTGGTGAGCTTGCGACCTTTATGCCGGACTCCGGTTCATTTAATACGTATGCCGCACGTTTTGTCGATCCAGCCCTTGGGTTCGCCATGGGCTGGAACTTCTGGTACAACTGGGCGGTAACCATTGCAGCAGAGCTTGCTGCCGCTACAGTGCTCATTAAATACTGGTTCCCCGACAGTTCATCCATGTTGTGGAGCTTGTTGTTCCTCGTGCTGATCTTTGCCTTGAACGTACTGTCGGTCAAAGGCTACGGGGAGTCCGAATACTGGTTCGCCATTATCAAGGTAGCTACCGTTATCATCTTCCTAGCCGTTGGTGTACTCATGATCTTCGGTATTATGGGCGGAGAAGCGGTTGGTTTCAGTAACTTCACCATCGGTGATGCGCCTATCCATGGCGGATTCTTCGCCGTGCTTGGTGTATTCATGGCCGCCGGATTCTCATTCCAAGGTACAGAGCTTATCGGTGTAGCTGCCGGTGAAAGTGAAAACCCGCGCGAAAATGTTCCCCGTGCGATTCGTCAGGTATTCTGGCGCATTCTGATTTTTTACATTTTGGCGATTACCGTGATCAGTCTGATCATCCCGTATACTCATCCGAACCTGCTCAAAGGTGATTTGGAAAATATCGGGGTTAGCCCGTTCACGCTGGTGTTTGAGAAAGCCGGACTCGCCATTGCGGCTTCCGTCATGAATGCCGTAATTCTAACTTCCGTACTCTCTGCCGGTAACTCAGGCATGTACGCTTCGAGCCGGGTTCTCTATGCCCTTGCCCGAGATGGTAAAGCCCCTCGCTTCCTAGGCAAGTTGAACAAAAAGGGTATTCCCATGAATGCCCTGTTGCTCACGACAGCCGTTGGTATGTTGGCATTCCTTGCCTCCCTGTTCGGCGATGGCATTGTGTACACCTGGTTACTGAATGCATCCGGGATGTGCGGATTTATTACTTGGCTCGGGATCGCCATCAGTCATTATCGCTTCCGCCGTGCATACGTCGCACAAGGCAGAGACCTGAGCGACCTGCCTTACCGGGCACGCTGGTTCCCGTTTGGGCCGATCTTCGCTTTTGTCCTGTGTATCATCGTAATCATCGGACAGAACTATCAGGCATTCACGGGTGACCAGATCGACTGGAGCGGAGCCATCGTCGCCTACTTGAGCGTACCGCTGTTCCTGGTGCTGTGGCTCGGTTACAAATGGATCAAGAAGACCAAAGTGGTGCCGTTGCAGGAATGTGATTTCACACCTACCGATTCACCAAGTGATAAGTACTAACGAGGCAATATTTACACTTGCCACTTCGATGACAGAATAACCTTCCGATCGCTGTTATCAACTTATACAGCTGATACAATCTGACCCCATATCATAAAATATCCCCGTGGCGTTGCAGTTTTCCTACTGTAGCAATACGGGGATGTTTGTTTTGGTTCGATTCTCCCCCCCCTGATCAATTCCTGTAAGTCCTTTCGTCACTGTCCATATTTTGTATAGGTGCGTAAGTAAAATAGAGAAATGTATACTATTTTTCTTGGACAACGGGAGTTGATGCATAATGAAAAAAATCTCTATCCTGCTCATTCTACTGGGCGTTCTGATTATCAGCTTTCCTTTCCTGCGGGAAACGTATTATGACTGGCAGCAAACCCGTGTTATGAACGATCTGGAGCAATTGCAAAACGGCTTGTCTAAGCTGAATCACTCCTTCGAACAAGGCATACAGGATGCAGCTTCTGCCGAGCCGACTACTGACAATACAGATACAGTGCAAGAGGCATCTTCGGATACGTTGGGGGTACTATCAATTGACAAGATTGATGTCCGCTTACCGATTCTGGAGGGTGCAACGGAAGCCAACATGAAGGTAGCTGCAACCCATCTTGTTGAAACCACTAGGATCGGTAACAAAGGTAATGCTGCCATAGCTGCTCATCGCGCCCACAAAAAAGGACGACTGTTCAATCGCCTAGGAGAACTCCAGATTGGGGATTCCATGGAGGTCACTCTGGCAGATCGAACGATTATCCAGTACAAGGTAGATCAGATATCCGTTGTGGAGCCGAATGACTTGTCTGTATTGGAAGACCCGGGGCTCGGACAGGTCCTCACCTTGATTACCTGTGATCCACTGATCAATCCAACACATCGGCTAATTGTACGAGCCATTGAAGTGAATCCGGATGTTGCCGGATTATGATCTTCTCTAAGGTTCAGCCAAGAAAACACCCTCTAGTATATTCACACGGTGACTCTGAGTCACCGTTGTGAAAGCTAGAGGGTATTTTTATCTGAATATGATCTGTTCCTGCATTACGTGCTGCGATCTAGCGTTGAAACAATTGTCTACGTCGGAAGTAGGCGTACCCCGCACTACCTAATGCCATTAGCATCATGCCTGTAACAGTGAAAGCCAATGTGCTCTCTTCGCCTGTCTTCGGCAGCATTCCCTCTGATACAGAGCTTCCGGTCTGTTGTGATGCAGAGTTTCCAGTCCCCCGTGAGCCATCTGTGTCCGTTCCAGCAGGAGGTGCCAATGCACTATCCCCATCCGGTGCGTCGTCTGTACCCCCTGCTGGAGGTGCAGTGTCGTCACCGTTAGAAACGCCTGGTGTCGGTGACGCTACTCCGTTATCTTCATCTGTCGGACTTTCAGTTTCTCCCCCGGACTCTGTAGGTTCAGTAACAACAGTGCCTGGAATCGACGGTTCTGGGGTTTCTGGTTCCGGTGTTACTGGTTTTTCCGGGTCTGGTATTACACCTGTAGTAGGTGTTCCCGGATTATAAGGTCCACTCGGTACACCCGGTACTACTGGAATAGCGCTGTTCGTTTTTTCAACATCGATTGCTTGTGTTTGTTTATCTGTAATCTCAAACTCGACTGGGGCTGTATCCAGTAAATAACCTGCAGGTGCTTTAACTTCAATCAAGCGATATGTGTTAGGCTGCAGATCGTTCAACTTAATCTCACCCTGGAGATCCGTTGTCAGCGATCCTTGATCAATCCCTGTAACCAAGCTAAATTGCCAATCTCCATTCGGATCCATCAATGCATTCTGAGCCCATAATTCAAAAACAGCTCCCTGCAGATGCTGAGTACGACCCGCATTATATTTAATTAATTTCACGGAACGATCATTTTCTTTATTTTCAATAGTTAAACGGGTTTCTGGTTTGGTAATGGATACAACCGTCTCGGGCTGTTCAATAACAAAACCTTCTGCCTTGGTCTCTACTAATGTATATGGGCCATACGGCAAGTTATTAAATTCAATGACACCGTTCAGGTCCGTTACTTTAGTATCAACCACCATATTAGAAGGATCACGCAGTTCAAATTCGATTCCAGCTAACACGGATTGATCCTTGGCGTTCACTTTGGTAACTAACAGCTTGGCGTTCGTGCCCTGCGTATTGGTTTGTGTGAGCGTTACAATTTGTGTTTGATTGGCTACAATTGTAATAGGTATAGGCGTTGAATCCAGTTGATAGAATTCAGGTGCCTTGACCTCGATCAATTCATAATCTCCTGGCGTCAGATCTGTTGCTCCGATCTTTCCATCCGTACCTGAAGTTATCGTATCAATCAACTGTCTGGTTTGACCATTTTTCAGGTACAATTCGAATGTTGCACCGTTTAGCGTTTTCGTGTTGTCAGCAGCATCCACCTTCGTTAATTGAAAACCTTGACGGATTGTCTGATTGACGACTTCAAATGATGCGTCAGCATCCATAAAGAGAATCGTTTTGCCTGTAGCAGCACCATAGTCTGCATCAATCAAGTATCCCGCTGGTGCTGAAACTTCCTTTAACTTATAGGCTATACCATCAGTTGCATGTAATCTGTAGCTTCGAGAGGTGATCGTCTCCCCCTTCGTATCTGTCGGTTTCAACGTTTCCAGCAACGTTGTTCCCGAAGCATTATAGATCGCAAACACCGCTCCCTCTAGTGGAAGACTTGCATCATCGACTTTGTGGATCTTCAATTTACCTACACCCGTGGAAGCACCACCGCCAGCACCCGCCATGGAAACACGAATACCACTCTGATGATCTGAACCCGTCACTGAGGAGGATTGACCCGCAAATTGAACTTCATTCTCTATTCTGTCCCCACTATCGGCATCAATAAAGGATTGATACTCCAATATGTAGGCAGTTCTTATCTCATTCTTAAAAGTGAATGTGAATTTATTGCCTACAACAATCAGTTCATACTCATCGGGATTAACCACCCCAGCCTTAACGGATACGTTCCCTAAGTTGTCCTCAGGCAGATTGGTCTCATATAACTTCAACGTATCTGCAAGCAAAATCTGGTTATCCGATAACGTGTCGGTTAAGATAGAACCTGGTGCTACATAAGATTGGCTTGGATTGATATTTACCGTCCAAGAAGCCTTATCCGTTGAACCGATTTGTCGACCTGTTTTTTGAACGTATTTTCCACCGTTGGCTGGTGTAACTTGCGTTATTTTATTAAATCGTTCTATACCGCCCTCACCATCAATCAGGATCGCATGATTGGAGTACGTACCATCAACAGCGAATTCTCCATCCAAACTTGTTTTATACACGATACGGTAGGCCTCTTTGCCGATGTTACCAAGGTCCAAAACAAAGCCTTTACCGTCAGCGTTCAGCTTGAATTTCTCTGTTGCAAAAGACACCTCTTCGCCAATTGCGGTAACATTATTCTTTCCCTCCAGCTTGAGCTTGTTTACTTTCAAAGAACCTTCTACAAAAAATTGATTACCTGTGTACGCATCCTTGAGAATCGCATTCTGGATATCATACAAATTATAATTCACATCAATCGTCCAGGTGATGGTTTTGTCTTTGGCGCTATATTCGCCTTTTTTATTACCGTTTTCAATCGTATAACTTTGTGGTTTAACCACAGCCGATTGGGTATTCTCCTTATAATCTCCATTCGCTTCGTTCCACTTCAATGTAGCATCGTTACGATACTCATTATCAATTGGCTTGTTCACCGCCGTTGGATCAAAGCTTGTCTTATAGGTAATCACATGCTGTTTATTAATCATACCGTTTGGAACCATTTGAATAGTAAATCCTTCTTCAAAGTCCACATCATTTGGATCTGCAACTGGCACAAGTTCAAACTGATCCTGCTGAGAGCCACTAATTTGAAGGCTACCTGGAATCAACTTCATATTTCTTCCTTCGTAATTGTCCGTAATGACGATGTTCGTCATTGGCTTCGAATCGCGGTTCAATACCAATTCCCATTCGATCTCTTTTGTATTGAAGTTTTCACTTTTCACAGCTTTTTCAAAGATGACTTGATCAATACTTCTCTCGCCTACTTTTGTTGTATCGTCATACATCTTCACGGTATTCCTAATCGTATCCTCATCAAAGACACGAGGTATCGACTTCGTTTCATATTCGATCTCATATGCCATATTGATGGCATTGATGAATTGTAATTTGAAGCCGTCATCGAAGCCGGTACCAACTCCTGTAAGTGTATACTCATTAGAGTTTACTTGAGTCACCCTTGTGGCGTTCCCGCTATCATTGATGTTTACCTGATATACTTTCACCGATCCAGGAACCAATTCCTGTTTAGCTGTGTCAAAACGGTCTTCAATCCATGCATCCGTCTGAGCGATGGCTTGTTGATTGTAATTGTATTGCACTTTCCATGTGATCGTCTGAGTCACCGGATCATAGGCACTATCCTGCCCTGATTTGTTCAAGGGCTCATTAAAGCTTACTGTCACTCTATCGATGTCCGTTTCTTTATAACTCTGATCACCAATAAGCTCCACAGTATTTTCATAAGGAACGTTCGTAAAAGGTTCGCTGGTTGGCGCTTTAATACTTGTTGTGTACGTCACCCGGTATGCCTTATTGATATCTCCCAGCATAATCGGAAATTCAGGTTGTGTATCAGATAGAACCCCCAATTTTAGAGATCCATCTAATTGAACCTGCAATTCACGAATCTCAATATTTCCTTTGAGCTCCAAACCTGTCGGGAGTGTATCATGCAGAATGGCATTTTTGATTTCCTTTTCCCCTTGGTTAAAATCAACCGTCCAGTTAATTGAATCCGAGTTAAAACCACTATTATTTGCAAGTCCTGATTTCGTGAGTTCATCCTTGGCTGTATTGGCAAAATGTACATTTAACGTAACCGCACCATCACGAATGTAATCAAATACGATCGGCTGCTTCAAGCCACCGTCCATATTGCTCTCGTCAAACTTGATCCAAACGTAGAAGTTACCTTTTAATTTCGAACCAATGATTTGATCATTGAACGTAAACGTGACCTTACCGTCTGGATTAACAATGTATTCCCCAACATCGCCATCCAGCTTTCCTGTTAACGGTGACTCAATCTTGAACTTGTCGGGTAGGTTAAACGTATACGTGGAACCTGCTCCGTATGCATGAGAATCATTGGGTAATGCCCATTCAAAGAAAACAGCTACCTCATCCTTGATACTTGGTCTGACTTTCTCAATTTCATCCCCTTGAGGCTGAACCGTTCCGTTTCCATCCTCTTTTGGTACTTCGTTGTACATCTGCACACTTGTAATCAAATGTTCTGTGATCACTGGGCCTGCGGATGCATTAAGCAAACGTATCGTATTTTCCTCCTGATCTTCTGGAGTACCGGCATCCTCTTCTTCCGGTTTGGCGGCAACGTCAACGTTGTTCCCCTCATCCGAACCTGCCGAACCTTTGTCTACCGCTGTATCGCTCATTGCACTGGCTGGCAAATTAGTCATTTCATCCTGAGCATGCATCGTTGGTGTAAATATCCAACCCTGCATCATTTGCGTGACCAGCAATAGAGCAATGATCACTATGCTCACTTTTTTCCTCATTTTTTTGCATATCCTCCTCTAACGTAGTGTTTGCGTACGCCGAAGATTAGAATAGCAAAGCAACATATACAAAAAATAGACAACGCATAAACCCTTGTCATTAAACGCAAAAAAAGGATGCTCCTTAAGCGGAGCATCCTGTTCAAAACGGTTGTTATCGTGTCCAGTTAATCTTGACGCGTAGATCCGTGGTACCTTCCATTTTGGACACATAATAAGATATCGATTTCATGCCAAGCTGGTACAAATCCTGCAAATCTTCAATCAGCCCAGCCTCAGTACCCTTATACCTGAACGTGAGCGATGTTCCGCCTTCCTTCAGTGTACTTTGAACCTTGGTCTTCAGCGCAGCATGGCCTTTAACCGCATCCTGTTCATCATACAGGGAATAATCCAAAGCATGGTACAGCTTCTGATAGGCAGCCTTTTTGCTATCTCCGGCCTTTACCAGCTTCAATAAAGCTTCCCGATAAGGGGCTGGCGCTACAGGGTACTTGCTTTTGCCTGTCCAGACATGGTCACGTGCCATCTCATCATCGCTCAGCAAATAATAGCTGTGGCTCACCTTACCTTTACGGTCAGGAGTTGGATCATCCCAGGTGGTATCCATGTGATACCACTTGCCGTCCAGGTTCACGATATTCCAAGCATGAAGCTGGCCACCTGCTGTGCCTTCCACAATCCGGTTATCAATGCCTACTCGCTCTAGCATACGATACGCCAGTAGTGAATACCCCTGACAAACGGTACTGCCTGTAACAAGCCCGTCGTAAGCGGTATATTTCTTCAGAGAGGTATCATAGGAAAGGTTAAGCACAATCCAATCATGGATGACCTTGACCTTCTCATGATCCGTCATGTCTGGTTTGATGATTTCTTTCAACACGTTCGTGACTTTACGATTCACATAATCGGTCTGTTCCTTGGTCTCCCGGTAGGAGAGAGTCACATGTACTTCGGCCGACACATTGGAACCTTTATAATTAAATGCGTAACTTTTAACGGTATACTGAATATAGGGGTCACTCTTCATTGCCTCATCGATGGAGGTTTGCAATTGTTTTTTGAGGCCTTTCACATTGCCTTTGTATGTAAAAACAAGTTCCTCCGTTCGCTGTGACATTGCGGTAAGCAAAGTCTGGCGCAGATCTGTAGCCGTGGATATATCTGATGTACCCGATGCGGCATACAGCTGATCCAGATCAACCGTACGTGGTAGCGCTACAGCAATCAGACAGCCTGCCAGCAATATGGTGATAATTCGTTTCCCGTTCTTACCCATGAAAGGAACCCACCCCTCTTTGCAAAGTTCTCACGCCCTATTGTATCACAAAAGGCTCTGTCGTCATTCTATCATTTCAACTAAAGAATATTTACACTAACACTCCGATATCAGAACAACTTTCCGATCGCTGTGTAAATGTTAGTTGAACTTATATCAATTTTGTAAAAATCAAATCAAAAGAGACCTTCAATGGAAGGTCCCTCTGATCTTCAGTTCAATGAATCACAATTACCCGTTATCCTCATCCTATGATCCACACGGGTACGATATGCGTCATTCCTCTTTTAATACAGACGATTACCACTCATAAACGTATCTGTCTTGCCTTGAAGCTTGGCAAGCCGTTCCAAGACCTGTGACGCTTCAGCTACTGTCACTTTGCGTGCAGGCATGAATCGTCCTTCAATCGAAGGAAGCAAGCCCAACTTCAGACTCAGGGAAACCGCTCCCTTGCTCGTGATGGCACCGGCATCCGCAATGTTGGGAAGATCCGATGGCAACGTGTAGAATCCGGCCAGCTTCTCATAGCGTAAAATACGTACAAGCAGCACTGCCAATTCTTCACGTGTCATCTCTTCTTGCGGATTCAGATTCTGTTCAGGGTCTGCTCCGGCAAGCCAGCGCTGATCAATTAAAACTTTGATTGCCTTATAATACGGGCTCTCCGGCGTCACATCAGCGTAAAGCTTGTCATCTCCGTCCCCACTATAATAGAGATCCATATTCGGGTTAATCGCTCTTGCCAAATAGTTAAACCAGTCACCTCGGGTGATCACACGATCCGGGAATACACGTCCCTGCTCATCCGCAAGCAACACGCCATGCTGTGTCATATTCCGCAGAGCAGCTTCAGCCACATGGCCGGAAATATCCGTAGGATCAGCCTTGGTTGCAGAGCTTGTATCTCCGTATAACAACGTCCATTCTCCTGTGTTAGCATCCAGCACTTCATAGTTGCCGTAGATCGCATTATCATCTCGTGTAGGCATATAAGCCAGGTTAACTCCCACCGGGATGACTTCACCGCTGTTCGTACCCCATCCACCGTAACGAGAATACGCCAAAACCAGCTTGAACTCTTCCAGATAGATTGCCTTTGCCTCTTCGTAACTGATGGCTGGCTCTTTCTCTGCTGGCAGTTGTTCAGGTGTTGCGGCAATACGCGTATACAATTCGTTAACCGTTCCGTTGTTCAGCACCTGTACTTGTGCCGTATCATCCTTAACCGGGATGCCGTTCAGATACCGTTGGAACATAAAGGTGCGCGCATCGTCTACCTCAATAACGTTAGCCAACCGGAACTGCTCCGTTGCATCTGGAACTAGCGCAATGACCGTGTTCATCGCCAGTTTCTCAGCCTGCTTCCGGGTTACCAATTTCTCTGCCTTCTCTTCAGTTGGCTTCTCCTGCTCCATCTCCGGTCCCATTCGTTGCATCATTGTATAGCTGTAAATCTGTCCTGTAACTGCATCTACCTGTGCTGAGATATCCCGCATGAACATATAGGACATATTTGCACTTCGATCGCTCCAGCTCAGACTCCATACCTGATTGTTCGGACTTGCATACAATCCTTTGCTTAACTGGCTGTGCTCCAGCTTGTAACCCTTCGGAATATCAAAGTTCGTTACCACCTGATTGGCGGCCTGCTGTACATTTAACCTCGTACCCTTAGCCGGGACAAAAGGAGTCACATCACCTTTCAACTTCGTATCCTGCTGTAAAGAATCTTCATCTACAGCTTTACCTGTTAAAGTATTAATCCGTTCCAACGTATTGGCCTCAATCGGAACGATACTGATATTCTTCGGTGTGTAGCCAAGGTAATACTGCTGACCCTGCTTGGAAGACAGACGATCTTTGGAGATATAAGCTAGCTCCACATCGAACTGTTCTTCAAACTGCTGTCTGGCCTTCTCTTCTGAAGCTGCCGGTTTCGATGAAGGATACTTAGCTGCGGTAGTACCTCGTGAGTAACCTGTCACCAAACCACTTTCATCCACATTTATGTAGACTGTCTCTGCGTCAGATAACAATCCGTCATGTTTTAACTGGTAAGCATATCGATACTCTGTTCTGCCAAACAATGACTGTTGTTCAATGGAAGAATACAGATCTCCAAGCGGAGCATACTCCGTGTCCTTCAGACCTGGAATCGCTTGGTACAACAGTGCCACGGCCTTCTCTTCGGCTTCAGCCTTGGTTAGCTTAACATCCGATTCCAAGATATGCTTATCCATGACATCCGACGGTAAATGTACACTTAACACTTCCCCTGTGCCTGCATGTACAGTTGCATTGAATCCTGACGTATGATTGCCTTGTGTGATCTGAAACCCGATCTCCCACGCCTTGTAGTCTGGCGGTGGATAAGAATTAGGTGAATCGAATCGGGCAGATGAGATCTTTGCTTTCTTTAACAATGGAAATAATTTCAGTATATTTTCACTGGCTTGCCTGGATGAGATTTTCGCTCCCTCAGGCACGTCATTGCTCGTTGCGTCTAGTTGTTCATTCTCCCCCGTTGTCGCTTCGGTCACCTGTTCAGCTCTCGCGGCTGATGCACTGCCTGCAAAACCTGGTGTTTGCGAAGCAAGCAGCAGTGTTGCCATCGCTGCGGTTGTTGCTTTGGTTGCGAACATTTTCAAACGTACATTAAATTTCCAATTCAAACTCAAATCTGGACCTCTCCCTTCAATTTCATACAAAGAAGCATAGCAAATAACCTCGCATGAATATTGCCAGTCTATTCTATGATACCATAAGCTTCCTTTTTAATGGTCGTTTTCGGAGCAATTTTACAAATGTGAATTTCTGCATATTGCTCAGAACAGCAAAAAAAACGCCAAACACGTTGGCGTTTTCTCTGTTAGCCTGCACTCATATGTAGGCTAATTCTACCCCTGTTAACTGCTTGCCATAGACGAATCATTCGACTTCTCCCGACCTTGGACATGGGTTTTCAAAAATGGAATAACGGTGTCCCAGAAGACGGGATCTTCCTCGGAACAACTGTGTCCTCCGCTGTTGACCCATAGATGTTCCACAGGCGGATCGGCTTTGGACATAAAATATTCAAGCTCACTCGGGGGAATGAAATTATCTCCCTTGGAGTGCACCATAAGCATCGGCAGTTGCATCCCCCTGCGCCGCTCATTCAGCATCGTCACCGGATCACGCTGACGATAGGATTTCAGAGATTCGCCCAATCGCCAGAACCAGATTCTCGGAATTAACTGGGCCAGTGGAAACAAGGGCAGACGCCGGCGTCTCAGCTCTGAACTGACGATTACCTCAAATTGTGATGGCATCGAGTCCGTAATCACTGCGGATACAGGAATTCCTTCCGTCACTGCAAGAATCGTGCCCAGTCCACCCAAAGAATGTCCAAGCACTCCGATGGCATTCGCATCAATCTCTGGTCGTGCAGTCGTATACTGCAATGCCGCCAGCAGATCATCCCGGAACAAGTAGGCAGATGCAGCACGGACCGGATCACTGGCCCCATGACTGCGAACATCATACATAAACAGGGCGTATCCTGCTTCCCAGATCGGACGTGCGTAACGAAGAACACGAGAGCGATTGGAGCCCCAGCCATGTGCAATAATAACGAGCGGCCATGGCTTCGGAATGTCAGCTCTGGCCGGAATGAACCAGCCATGTACACGGCCACCTCCACTGTCAAAAGTCACATCCTCAAATGGCATTGGAGGCGTCAGTGTGATTGGAATCTTCTTGGGTGTCTGGCTCTTCACCGCCGCCTTCCATAATCCACCTGCCGTTACTGCGGCAACGGCCAGCATGCCGCCAATCATTGTTTTAGCTTTCACAGGGCATCTCTCCTCTCCGAATTCTGTCATACATCCATCATAAGACAATAGAATGAACGTCACGTTAAACGACATCGGTTTTTATGATAACGATTGTCTAAGATTGTTCTAAAAGATACCTTCATATATATACCCAAATCTACGTACTTCTCGTCCGTCGCCTTTACCTACACCTTCGCCGCTTCCACAAATTTCTGTGCGCAAGCTGCAATCTGCTCATGATCTCCTGCGGCAAGAGCTTCTCGTGGCAAAATTGCACTTCCCAGACCTACTGCAGCAGCGCCTGCTGCGTAATAGTCAGCAATGTTCTCCAGAGTTGCACCGCCTGTTGCCAACAGTGGAATATGATTCAGTGGAGCTTTGATCTCCCGCAGATACGGAATGCCCAGACTTGCCATCGGAAATAGCTTCACAACTCGTGCTCCCGCTTCATGGGCAGCGACAATCTCCGTGGGTGTCATGGCTCCAGGCCAGATCTCGACACCATGTTCTACAGCATATTCAATTACAGACAGATCGACATTGGGGGACACCAGAAATTGTGCACCTGCAGCAACCGCTTCCTTTGCCATTTGCACATTCAGTACCGTACCTGCTCCAACAAAAGCCTTACCTTCGTGCCGCTCACGCCAGTCTGCAATAATATTATGTGCTCCCGGCGTGTTCAGTGTGACCTCCATCAGTCGGATACCACCACTCGTCATGCCTTGTCCAGCTGTTACCGCCGCTTCACGGCTAATCCCACGCACAATCGCGACTAGCCTCGACTTCAATAGTACTTCCGTCAGATTCATATCCAGTTCCCCTTGCTTCATAGATTCGGCAGCCGAAGACAGGCAATCATGTTCACCGCTTTTCCGTTATTCATTATTGTAAAGCATATCCTCCCCTGTATGAAATACATTAATCCATTTCGGAAGTGAATGCGTCTGTCACCAACTCTATGATGTACTTTTATCACAACGTAAAAAAACCTCTTTATGGAAACATGGGCTGATTCACCCACTCAATTCCACGAAAGAGGCATCCATTTTGATCGGAAATACTAAGCATTTTCCAATACGTTATCCTTCTCCAAATCTTTAAAGTAACGATCGTTATATAACATACTTGGATGCGTTGGATGATAGGCGAGTGCGATATCATTATGTTCCCGGGCCTTGGCACGGTTACCCATCCGGTCATAACACACACATAGTTGAAGATGCGGCATCCAGGTCCAGGCTGCTTCATTCAGCACCACCATAGGATCATCCGGACGTACAGCCCGAGTCGCCTGTTCGTACCAGAACAGGGCTTTGCGATAATCTTCACGGTCGGCAAAATAACCACCCAATCGACAGCAAATCTCGGCTCTTGGCAAATCATAGGCAAACGATCGAAACAACGCCGTCACTTCCTGTTCCGGACGTTCACGTGCGGCTTCACAATCCGCAATTTTCTGGCAAGCAGCGATCTGATCTTCTACCCAACCCAATCCGGTATCCAGAAACTTCTCATAGTACTTCACCGCATCCTCATGCTGTCCATGGTCCTTCAATTCATTGCCGAAATAGTACAAGTCACGCGGTGGGAAGTCCTCTCCAGCCTGCTCCCTTTTGCGATAGATCCGCAGATTGCGATCGGTATATTCTTTGTCTTTCTTGTGGGTAACCGCCACATCACTATGTAGCAGATTGCCCGCTACAGCCAGATATTCATGCACTGCGCCAATCCAGCGAAATTGCCGGTCCCGACGCACCAGGCGATTCCGGCGCAGGCTGTAGGCTACCTTGCCATCTGCTGTGAATGACAGATTGTAATCCATCGTGACACTGTCAACAGCCGGGTCCAGCGAACGTTTCAAAGCAATCAGCTTGGCGCGGTCTTCCGCTTCAAACACATCGTCGGCATCCAGCCATAGAATATATTCGCTCTTCGCTTGATCGAAGGCAAAGTTGCGTGCTGCTGCAAAGTCGTCCACCCATTCAAAATCAACGATACGATCCGTATATCTGGAAGCGATCTGACGGGTACGATCCGTTGAACCGGTATCGACGATTACGATTTCATCAGCAATGCCGTTGACCGAATCCAGACATCTGGCGAGGGAAGCCTCTTCATTTTTCACAATCATACACAGCGTAATACTGATCGTCTCTTCGCCTCGTCTGGCCCTGCGGTTAAAGGCAGATACGCCCGGCAGCTCAGACAGACGATAGATGTGATAGGCCGGAAGATGTGTATCAACGAACAAACGAAACCCCAGTGCCTGAGCACGGATGCAGAAATGACGATCTTCGCCCCAGAAGGATACATTCGGAATCTGGTCATAGGAAACCCCTGCTACCAGAACATTTTTGCGAATGAGTGTACATGCCCCCAACCCTCCAACTTCGTAGCAACCCGGGACACGTAGCTGATTCAGAAAAGCAGTCGTTTGCGCCCCCTCGTCTTCCGCCTCGTTGCCGGCTGATGATTTGCCGCCGCGGCGATACAAAGCATACTCATCCTGCAACCATACCTGTGGCATTTCCCTGGCATCCGGCTGCCAGCGGGTCCAAAAGATATTGGATACAATGTCTTTGCCACTTGATACGAGTTGCTCCAGCGTCCGCGGATGCAGCACCAAGTCAGAATCAATCAGGAAAACCGCATCATAGTGGTTATCACGTGCATATTGCAATATGCGATTTTTCAAACCGGCTACACGCCAAATCTGCTCATCCTGCCAATAGTGTCCTCCCTCATCCTTGTTGTATACCCCTTTGTTGTGAGGAGTGTCACCATCAAGTTCATCTGCATGAATAACCGTCCCTTCATGCTGCAGCACAAATTCACGCAATATATTCGATGCGGCTTCTTCCTCGTTATCGTCTACAAACAGATAGTCCGTCTTCACCGTTGTTCGTTCCAGTGCATGCAGAGAATCCAGAAATTCACGGAGCACGGCAGCAGTCTGACGAACAGGGCTGGCGATCAGTATTCTTTCCTGTCCAGACTCAGAGAGCTTTTCCGATTGTAGGGTTTCCTGCAATTTAGCAGAACGTCTGGACGGTCGATTTTCATTCTGGCTCACATGCTGGTTCTCTTTTGTTTTCTCAATCTGCTTCTCTTTCTGATTCTCTTTTTCTTGGGAATACGGTTCTATTTGAGGTGTGGATTCTTCTTGCGATTTGCATACCTGATCTTTCTTCAACTCCCTCACTCCCCCTCTCCAATCTCGGACCATAACAAAAGTCGTGGCGCTTGATCCAGTATTGATTCGTACTGTTCTTTCCAGCCGTATCTTGCTTCAGGGTCCAGTGCTTGATAGCGATTATATTTGCGGATACGGTCTTCTTCCCGCGCCCAACCATAGTGCTTCACCCGGGGAGCATGACATCCATAGGACCAATGCTGGATTGTTAACGGAAAACGACCACAATGCTGGGGGGTTTCTTTCCATTCATAGCTCATACCCGGGTGATACCGAACCAGAAATGGCCGATAATAGGCATGCGCCTGCCAGAACTCATCTTCCCGGTAATGCGTCTCACTCCACATATCAAACAATCTGAAATAGATTGCATCTTCATGTCCACTGAGCAACAGATCGCGTACAGCCCCAAAGTCACGGGTTAGAATCTCGTCCGCATCCAGATTTAAAATCCACTCCGGTTCAGTCGCCACTGTCTCTTCCCATTGTTGTTTTCTCAGGCTTACCTCATCTGCAAAACGTGAAGCAGCGTTCTCCACTAATACGAGTGGAATACCGTCCAGAAGTTCCCGGCACAGCGCGACCGTTCCGTCTGTGCTCCCGTCATCAATGATTACCGCACGATCAATCCATGGACGATGTGTCTCCAAAGCCTGCCTGAGATATCGATTCTCCTCATTGCGAACAATCATCGACAAGGTGATATGTGGTCTTCCCTGCTCCTCATGTTCATCCAAAGCTTCACCCCCATGCTCAAGCTTCTACCTATTAAAATTATCGAACATACGATGCCTGGACGAATCACAATCCTCTATTTCCAATCTATGCAGAGCTGGAATGCGGATATGCAGGCCAAGAGAACCTTTCATGGGATTAATCCGGATGAACGACAAAAAAAGCACCCGCCTGCGCGGATGCCTTTAATGTAATGACAAGATTAATGTAGTGAAGTAAATGAATTAACGGTACGCGGCCAAACGATCATTCAGACTACGTGTCTGTCCGTAGACTTCCTTGTAGAGTGCAAACAGGCCATCATAGACCGCAACCGTTTCCGGATTCGGCTCATAGGACTTCGCAGGACGAATAAACGCCGTTGCACATTCCTGCAAGGACGGGAACCAGCCACAGCCATAAGCAGCCAGCATCGCTGCACCCATTGCAGGCCCCTGTTCACTCTCCAGCTTCACAATCGTCGCGTTGAAGACGTCCGCCTGCATTTGCAACCAAGCTTCATTTTTGGCACCACCACCAATGGAGATGACTTCATTCACGGTTTTACCTGCACCGCGCAGAATATCAATCGACTCGCGCAGCGAGAATGTAATGCCTTCCATCACCGCACGTCCAAAGTGCTCCAGCTTGTGCCCCGCATCCATACCGATGAAGCTACCGCGAATATTCGCATCTGGGTGAGGTGTACGCTCCCCAACGATATAAGGTGTGAACAACAATCCGTTGCTGCCCGCCGGCACCTGATCAATGCCCTGCAAGAGCACATCAAATGATTTGTCCGCTGCAAATGTATCCTTGAACCAGGACAGGCTGTATCCTGCCGCAAGCGTTACCCCCATAATATAGAAGGCATCCTTCTCTCCGTGGTTAAAAAAGTGAACTTTTCCTTCGAAATCGAGATCTTTGCGCTCTTCGTAGGACAGCACAACCCCGGACGTTCCGATGCTGCACATCGTCTGTCCTTCACTCAGAATGCCTGCGCCAATGGCACCGCACGCATTGTCCGCGCCACCTGCATATACTTTTGTCGCAGCCGCCAGACCCGTTTGATCTGCAATCTCAGGCAGCAATGTGCCCACTTCCTCAAACGATTCCACGAGACGTGGACAAAGGGAAATCGGCAACTCAAATGCTTCTGCGATCTCGTTGCTCCACTGCTTGCCTGCAACGTCCAGCAACAAGGTACCCGCTGCATCGGAATAATCCATGGCGTAATCCCCTGTCAGACGATAACGCACATAGTCTTTTGGCAACAGGAACAAGGCTGCTTGCTGTAGCAATTCAGGCTCGTTCTCCTGAACCCACAGAATTTTCGGCAATGTAAAGCCTTCAAGGGCACGGTTCCGCGCAATGCTTAACAGCTTGCCGTCCAGCACTTTTTCAATGCGACGGCACTGAGCCGTTGTGCGTGTATCGTTCCACAGGATTGCATTACGCAGCGGTTTACCTTCGGCATCCACCAAGACCAGTCCGTGCATCTGGCCAGAGAAGCTCAACCCCTCGATTTCCGAAGGCTGCACGCCAGACACTTCCAACAATTTGCGCAGGGAGACAATCGTCTGCTCTACCCAATCTTCGGGATTTTGTTCGCTGTATCCAGCCTTAGGCTGGTACAACGGGTATGCCTCGGATGCTTCAAATGCCACTTTTCCTTCACGATTGACCAGTACGGTTTTGACCGCACTGGTTCCCAGATCGACACCAATTACGTAACTCATATATATCCCTCGTTTCTTAACATGGTTGTATAAATAAAACCTCTCAAATTGAACATGGAACCACTTCGCGAACAGAAAACCTTCTGATCGCCGTTATCCCCGGATTTCTTTTATACCCTTTAGCAAGGGAGAAATCCGGGGATAAATGCGAACGCTATCGCTTCCTCAGGTCCTTTCTGTTCACTTCGTTCAGCATGTGGAATATTTGAAAATCATTTATACCAAAAATTTAAAAACCGCGTTATTTGTTTATCCAAAAAAACCGCCCCCGTCTTCCCAAGGGAAAGTCGGGGACGGTCCGAATGTCATGCTTGTTCAGGCGTTCCGTGGTACAAGCTTGTGCAAGGCAGGCTTAGTTACTAATCACCAACCACATATGAGTAACCATCGGAGGTCGAGGTGCACCAACCCTGCCTAATCCGCTATTAGTCAGCCAGGATGTACTGGTTGAGTTGTGCTCTCAGCAGTTCCTGACGTCCGGATTGATTTTTGCGTGGATTTTCGTTATTCAACGCGTACTCCGCAAGGGAAGCCAGTGTTGCTTTACCTGCAACTACATCTGCACCAATACCTTCGCTGAAGCTGCTGTAACGTTTTTCGATGAAGTCATCGAATACGCGATCTTCGATCAATTTCGCTGCTACTTTCAGACCTTTCGCATACGTATCCATACCTGCGATGTGTGCCAGGAACAGATCGTCTGCTTCGAAGGAACCACGACGTACTTTCGCGTCAAAGTTCACACCACCACGGCCGATACCACCGTTTTTCAATACTTCATACATCGTCAATGTAGCATCGTACATATCAACCGGGAACTCATCCGTATCCCAACCGATCAGCATATCACCTTGGTTCGCATCGAGGGAGCCGAGCATGCCGTTTGTACGAGCAACACGGATTTCGTGATCAAATGTATGACCAGCCAGTGTAGCATGGTTCGCTTCCAGGTTGAGTTTGAAGTGTTTGTCCAAACCGTATTTTTGCAAGAAAGCAATGGAAGTTGCTGCATCATAATCATATTGGTGTTTCGTTGGCTCTTTCGGTTTAGGCTCGATCAGGAATTGTGCGTCGAAGCCAATTTCCTTCGCGTAGTCTACAGCCATGTGGAACATGCGAGCAATGTTGTCTTGCTCCAGTTGCATGTCTGTGTTCAGCAATGTGTCGTAACCTTCACGACCACCCCAGAATACATAGTTTTCAGCGCCCAGACGTTTACCGACTTCCAGACCTTTCTTGATCTGTGCTGCAGCGTGAGCGTACACGTCTGCGTTACAAGTGGAAGCTGCACCGAACATAAAGCGTGGGTTCGAGAACATGTTTGCTGTGTTCCAGAGCAGTTTTTTGCCGCTGGATTTCATGTGGTCTTCAATCAGACCAACGATGGTATCGATGTTGCTATAGAATTCACGCAGGTTGTTGCCTTCTGGTGCGATGTCCACATCGTGGAAACAGAAGTATGGAAGATTCATTTTTTCCAAAAATTCAAATGCCGCTTCCACGCGAACTTTCGCGAGGTCCAGACCTGAATATTTATCCCACGAACGAACAGCTGTCTCCGCACCAAACGGGTCACTGCCGCCTGCAGTTAATGTATGCCAGTAAGCCATACCGAAACGGAAATGTTCTTCCATCGATTTGCCGGCTACCACTTCTTCCGGATTATAATGTTTAAAAGCAAATGGATTCTTGGAATCTTTACCTTCGAATGTAATTTTATTAACGGATTCAAAATAGGCCATGTGTAAAATGCCTCCTCAATAGTTTTAAAGAAATCGTTTACACCGTTATCCTATCACATCGATAATACTTTGTCTATTGGTTAAACAAAGTAAAAATAAAAATGTTTTTTGCCTGTTTGTTTACGCTATAATAGTCGAATAACTTGTTTCGGATGTGGGTCAGAACCCTTTTATCAGAAGAATAGGAGTGCCTTAACCATATGAAAATTACCGGAGACCAGATGCTGGTCAAAAAAATAAATAAGTCGATCGTGCTGGATACGATCCGGCGTCATGCCCCTCTTTCACGCGCACGCGTGTCTGAAATAACAGGACTTAACAAAGCAACGGTTTCCAACCTTGTAGCCGATCTGATTAACGATGAACTCTTGGAGGAGATTGGCCCTGGAGAATCCAGTGGCGGACGCAAACCACTCATGTTACTGTTTCGAGGGACATCGGGATATGCTGTTGGACTGGAACTTAGTGTGACCCACTTGAAAGGTGTACTGACGGATCTGGAAGGTCACGTCATCACAGAGTATGCAGTAATCTTGGAACATCATGATGTGTCCTCTGTACTGGAGCAATTGAAATTGGCGGCACAGCAACTCATTGAAGCAGCTCCTCCTTCCCCTCATGGTGTCATCGGCATTGGCATCGGTGTGCCCGGCATGGTTGATGAGGCAGGAACGGTCCTGTTTGCACCCAACCTGGGGTGGGAGAAGGTAGCTCTGCGCTCCATGCTTGAAGAAAAATTTGAACTACCTGTAACCATCGATAATGAAGCCAATGCTGGCGCCCATGGAGAGTTGAATTTTGGAGCAGGTATCGGTGTTCGTCATATGATCTATATCAGTGCAGGCATGGGAATTGGTTCAGGCATCATGGTGGATGGTGAATTATACAAAGGAGCGTGGGGCTATGCTGGGGAAACCGGCCATATGTCCATTGAAGCGGAAGGTCTGCCCTGCTCCTGCGGTAACCGTGGATGCTGGGAGTTATATGCATCGGAAAAAGCCTACGAGCATCCGGATCATCAGCTGAAATTACCTGCTCATACCACACGAGAGCTTATTCATTATGCGGAGCAAGGCGACGAAGCTGTTCAGGCATTATACGACACGATTGGACGCAAACTGGGGATCGGCATTACCAACATCGTCAACAGTTTCAATCCAGAACGCATTATCATTGGTGGCCCACTTTCTGAAGCAGGTCCCTGGATTGAAACAGCGTTAAAACAAGTTGTCGAGGAACGTACGCTCCCTTATCACCGCCGCAGTTTGCAGATTGAATGGGCAGCTCTGGGCAGCCGTTCCACCCGTGTTGGTGCCGCTTACTCTGCAATTTCCCAGTTTCTAGGAAAAATCAGAGTGTCTGTCTAATAACAGATCAAAATTGACATGATTTCGCCCCATTTCCTCCCTTTTTGTTAAAGAAATCCAGATGTATAATGGGGTTATGTGATTTTTGTCATGGCTATGTGAATGCAGCTGTGTTAATTCCGATAACGAAACGGAGTGAAAAAAAGCGTGACCTACGTGGATACTTCAGATATCTCGGCGCAAATGTTTGTCACCGTACTCCTGTTCCTGATTGTGCTTGCGCCCCTGTTCAGCCTTGGCATACTCCGATTGTTTCAGAGCAAAAAGAAGGCTGGTTTCATGTACATGCTGTCAGGATTGCTGGTGTATGTTGTATTTCAGACTTTCATGAGTATTTTTTTCTAGATAATATAGTTTAATTAAATGCAAAATCCCCTTTCGCAGTAATTCCTGGAGTTCATGTTACCATGTACTCCTAATTACAGCGGTTAGGGGATTTTTCACGTTACCTAGGTTAAATCACTACTTTTCAGATTTCTCCAGAGCGCGTTCTTCCATCATGTCAACAATATCCTGAATCTGACCCATGACGGAAATTGGATCGGAAAAGTAAAATTTATAACCATCAATTTCGTATAACTCATTGTTTTTGACTGCGTCTAACGTTCCCCACACCGGATCACTTGAATAGTCAAACGATTCCGCTTTGGCATTCACGGCCATAAATATGTAATCACCAGCATATGATCCGGCGAGTTCATTAGAGATCGTAGCCCAGCCCACTTTTGGATCAATGCTGCGTATCACGTTCTCGTTCATAGGCAAATCCAATTCACCATGGATCGTTCTGCCTGTATGCGCATTACCATAAAGCGTGATGTCTTTGCTCAAGCCTCCGTCAAACACAGTAACGGTTTCTCCCTCTTTGATTATACTGCTTAAACTCTCCTTGGCCGAAATCACCTTTTGTTCAAAATCGGTAAGCCATGCCGATGCTTCAGCCTCTTTCCCCAATATAACGCCAAGCTCTTTAACCTGATCACGAACGGGGGCCGAGTTGTCCAAAAAGACGGTTGGGGCGATTTTGGAATAAGCATCGTAACTTTTGGCATTGCCTGTAACGATTAGGTCAGGGTTCAGTCCAGTTATTGCTTCAAGATTGTCCGAAATATCCTCGATACCGGAAACCTTGCCCTCCAGATAAGGGTTTTGCATGAATACGCCGTTACTTCCTACAGGTTTTACATTCAAGGCCAGAATATGACCCAAAAAGAAATCCGTTACGACACGCTGCGGATTAGCTGGCACTTCGACCTCACCCATGGATGTGTTCACTATACGTGTTGTCGCTTGCACATTTTCATTTGTATTATTATCGCTTGAACTGTTTACTTGGGAAGCTGGTGCTTTCGATTGAGCTGTACTTCCATCTCCTGTTGCAGCCCCTGTATTCCCTGAAGAACCGCCACTACATGCACTTAACAGCAACCCAAAAGCCATCAGCAAAGCCATTGGGACTCTCTTTATATTTCTTAACATTTCATCAGACCCTCCATCTAAATATTGATAATAATTATCATTATCATATGAAGGAATATAACATGGGGCTGGAGAGCCAACAATATAATTTCTTCCTGCTGAGGATGTAACATCTTCCTCTACCCATTGCTTACGATACTTCTGCGGGGAAATTCCCATATACTTTTTGAAGGCGTTGCTGAAATAGTACGCATCCTGGTACCCAATAGCTGATGCAATCATTCGTAAGGGAAGCTTTGTTTCGGCCAATAGCTTGCAAGCCTTTTGCATACGCAAACGGATTAGACAGTCAATCGGTCCACGATTAAGCACTTGTTTGAAACAATTCGAAAGATGGCCTGGACTCCGCCCCATTGCTGCCGCCAAAGAGTCCAACGTATGCGGTTTTGCATAGTTCTGCAACAGGTACTCCAGAGTCTGTATAACCAACTCGACGGGGCTGGTTACTTTTACGACCAGAGGCTGTAGATAGTACTGCTCCACCAGGTAATAAACCCATTGATAGAACGATGCTTTAAGTTGAAGTGGTATCGAAGGTGCCTCCTGCTGTTGGGCCTCTAACATACGATCTGCAATTTCATATAACATCATTGGCTGCGTTAGTGTCACACGGTATGTAACGTGAGTTGGATATCTGCGTTCGTCTAGAAACATCGGCTCATCGCCGTACGATGGTCCCCGTTCTGCTTTATACGAAATCAATATATACTCCGCTCCATCTGAACCTGCGTTAACTTCAAACAGACTTTTGGGAGGTGCGTGAATAATCTCAAAAGGATTGATGGAATAGGTCTTCTGATTGAGCAATACCAGCAAGTTCCCTCTCTTCATACAGAAAAAACTGCTAGACTGCACTGTAAATAATGTTCTTTCACCCTTTGCAAGAGTAGCTCTTTCAACATGAATATCTCGTATACTCGCCTCTTCCCAGAAGCGAAAATGCTCCTGCTGATCTATAATCATGCTGCTTGTTCACCTCAATTGTGCTCTGCGACTTAAGAAAAGGATATCGCACTTCTGTACATTGGACAATTCCGAATGATAATTCATTGCGCCATCATCTTAGAACTTCACGTTGCTTGCGATCAGTTAAATATCCGTTCATTACACTCAGAGTAAATGCACAAAAAACCGTACCCTTCCGGGTACGGTTCTTTCTATATCCTAACGGCTCGCGAAAACCGGAATTGCATATGAATCGAATCTCTCTTTCATCACATGATGATCCAGATGATCAGCCTGATTTAAGCGTCCAATGCTTTAGCGAATTGGGTCTTGTTCATACCCAAGATGCGATGTTCACCAATAACAGTCAAAGGCACGGCACGTACACCCATGTCCCATACTTGTTGTGCAAACTCATCGCTAGTTTCGATATTGCGCTCTTCGTAAGCAATGCCTTTATCAGCCAGGAAACTTTTTACGGATTTGCAGTTCGGGCAGTTCGTTGATGTGTATACAATTACGTTTTCCATGTTTAATTCACCTCATGTGGTTTTATATTAATCTATAGTTTGTTTGAAATCAGCTCATTCTATTACAGAACAACTGCGCTGTGCTCCAAGCTTTCAATGTATTTCTCTGTGTCCATCGCAGCCATACATCCGCTACCCGCAGCTGTAATCGCTTGTTTGTAGCGTGTATCCTGAACGTCACCACATGCGAATACGCCTGGGATGTTTGTCTCGGATGTACCCGGTGTAGTCAGGATATAACCGTGTTCGTCTGTAGTGATCTGTCCGCCGAGGAATCCAGTGTTTGGTGTGTGACCAATGGCTACGAATACGCCGCTCGCCGGAATCACTTCTTCTTCACCTGTTTCGTTGTTCAACACTTTCAGACCTGTCACGCCGTTGTCGCCAGCAAGTACTTCGAGTGGTGTACGGTTCAAAGCCATCTCTACTTTTTCGTTGCTGCGTGCACGATCCTGCATGATTTTGGAGCCACGCAGTTCTTCACGACGGTGTACCAGTGTTACTTTGGAACCGAAACGGGACAGGAAGCTTGCTTCCTCAAGGGCAGAGTCGCCACCGCCGATGACGATGATCTCTTTGTTACGGAAGAAGAATCCATCACATGTTGCACATGTGCTGACACCGCGGCCCACATTCGTTTCTTCCCCAGGAATACCCAGGTATTTAGCAGATGCGCCTGTAGACAGAATCAATGTTTCGGATACGAGTTCACCCATACCTTCAACTTGAATCTTGAATGGACGCTCGCTCATGTCGATGTTGTTCACCCAGCCTGTGCGGAATTCAGCACCGAAACGCTCCGCTTGTTTACGCATGTTATCCATCAGTTCAGGACCCATAATGCCATCAGGGAAACCTGGGAAGTTCTCCACTTCAGTTGTTGTTGTCAGTTGGCCACCAGGTTGTGGTCCTTCAATAACGAGTGGGTTCAAGTTGGCACGTGCCAGATAGATTGCTGCTGTCAGCCCTGCAGGGCCTGTTCCGATAATAATTGATTTATACATGTATAGTTCCTCCCCCGGGTTCTGCAAAAAGGTTAGGCCCTCCGGCATCAAAAGCTTATGCTTTTGCATACACTAGAACGAAAAGCCTACATCATGTCCACAAGACCTGCCTGTGTAATGACAATTGCCCTATGCAGAAACGGAATTCTAATTTATAATCATTCTAATCTGTTGTTCATTATGATCTCTTTTATGTACGGTGTCAATGCTCGGCAGCGATTATGAAGAAGTCTTCATCAGGAGGGAAAATGGAAGCATGAACGATGCACTCATTGGCAGTTTTATATCAGCCATGTCTACCGGCCTAGGGGCCGTACCGATTCTATTTATGCGCAAGATCTCGCACCGTCTGCGTGATATCTTGCTGGCATACGCCGCAGGTATTATGACCTCGGCCTCGGTGTATAACCTCATTCCCGAAGCGCTTGGCCAATCGAACCTCTTTGTACTCGCATTTGGTATTATGCTTGGTAGCCTGGTGCTACTGGTGCTGGAGATGAAGATTCCACACGTCGATCTGGAGAATCCCGAGAAAATGCCTTTTAAAATTGAAGCCAAAGCCTTCATGATTATTGCAGCCATCACCATGCATAACCTGCCGGAAGGATTATCGGTTGGCGTCAGCTATGCAAGCTCGGATGAGAACCTGGGCAATCTCATTGCCTTTTCCATCGGATTGCAGAATGCGCCGGAGGGATTCCTGGTGGCCCTCTTTCTCGTGAACCAGAACATTGGCCGCTTCAAAGCGCTGGGTATTGCCACTCTGACCGGAGCGGTAGAGATTATTACAGCTATGATTGGTTACACCTTAAGTAGTCTCGTAGCCGGTCTTGTCCCTTATGGTTTGGCTTTTGCAGCTGGTGCGATGATGTTCATCGTCTATAAGGAACTCATTCCCGAGAGTCACGGTGATGGCAATGCACGTGTGGCGACCATCTCGTTTTTACTCGGACTCATCACGATGATCGGTCTGACCGAACTGTTTTAATTGAAGAATGTATACTTACAGTAGAACTAATAAAACTTCCTTATAATCACAACATAAAGAACCCGAGCGAACAGTCCAAGACTGTCGACCGGGTTCTTTGTTTAGCCACAAATGAAGATTCCATGAAATTACTGGGATTGTCTGTATGGGGCATTATGCACCCACCTGATTAAGATTGAATAAATCGGATCAGTTCCGAATTGAATTTCTCCAATTCATCATAGAATGCGCCATGACCACTCTCTTCAAAAGCAATCAATTGAGATGAAGCGATGCCTTGATGCATCTGTTCGGCGAATTCGAACGGACAGATCTCATCCTTTTTCCCGTGCAAAATAGCTGTCGGCACCTGAATTGAACTCAGGTCACCTCGTAAGTCCTCATCCCGTAACGCAATTGCACTGCGAATGGTACCATAGGATGAAGCCTCCATGCCCAGTGCATGGAACCAATCCATGAATGGCTGGCTGTGTTCCTTCGCGAAGAACATACCGCCAAACGTCTCCAGCAACTTCGGACGATCTGCGAAGATCGGCTCAATAATCTGCTCGCTCAGCTGCTCTGGAGTCAATCCATACGGATATCCTTGACGCTGTGTGAACACAGGTGCTGCCGCAGATAACAAGGCCAGCTTGGATACACCATGTCCCTTATGGCGAGCCATATAATGTACTGCAATTGCTCCACCCATGGAGAACCCTGCGAGTACCGCATCTGTCAGCTCCAGATCATCAATAACGGCACGAACATCGTCTGCCATTCGATCATAATCATACCCGGTGGAAGGCTTATCCGATAAGCCATATCCTCTAAAATCTATCGCAATGGCACGAATGCCATGGTTAGGTAGAACATTCAGCTGATATTCGAACATTTTATAATTGACAGGCCAGCCGTGCAAAAAGACAACCGGGGTTCCTTCACCAATATCTTCAACATATACTTTTACATTCGGTTCCACTTGTACATAACGTCCCATATCTCACAGCTCCCTTATTATCGAATCGTCTCTTCGAATCATTACCCGCTGACCCAAGGTTCAAACGTGAGCCGTTCAACGAGCCGAATTCTAACAGCGAAACCGATTAACCATTTTCCTCTCCATATCTAATTACCGTAGCAGCCTAAGCCCATTCAGAATAACCAGAATTGTACTCCCTTCATGACCTACCACACCCAGAGGTAATGCGACGCCTTGGAGGAAGTTACCAGCAATTAAAGCCAGAATAACGGTGATGGCAAAAAACATATTCTGCTTCACCGTGCGCTGTGCTCGACGAGCCTGCCCAATCACCCAAGCGATCTCTTCAATGTTGTCGTTCATGAGTACCGCATCAGCGACCTCCAGTGCAGTCCCGCTGCCCGACAATCCCATCCCCATACCCACAGTGGCTACTGCAAGTGCTGGTGCATCATTGACACCATCCCCTACCATCAGCACAGGACCATGCTGTTTGCGGAGCACTTGTACCTGCTTCACTTTATCTTCAGGCAGCAAGTCCGCATAGATCATGCTTACTCCTGTTTCACGCGCAATCACAGAAGCTGATCTAGCCCGATCACCTGTTAACATCGCAACTTTAACACCCATGGCTTCAAGCTTCTTCACTGCAGCTGCCGCCTGTGGCCGTACCGTGTCCCGCATGGCGATCAGCCCGACTAATTCACCATCAGCCATAACAACGGATACGGTTTTGCCCTCCCCCTCAAGACGAGAGCGTACTTCGCCCCACTCAGAAGATACCTTCACATGGTTAGCACCATATTTATCTGGATCAACGTTGCTGCCCTTCATATCCCCTGACTGCATCGCTCCCAATACATCTGTTTTGCCAATGCTCCAGACCACATCGTTCACAGTGCCTTCAATGCCCCAGCCTGTTAGAGCCTGTACGTGCTCCGCTTCCTCAAGATTGATATTCTCCTTGTTCGCCTCATCTACGATGGCACGAGCCAAAGGATGCATCGAGAGGTTCTCAATGGCCGCTACCGCAGCTAATAGCTGGGCGCGATCTACATTTTCAGCCGTAATAATATCGGTGACTTGCGGGGTGCCCATGGTCAATGTACCTGTTTTGTCAAAAGCTACGACCCGCGTCCGAGCCATATTCTCCATATGAGCACCTCCCTTGAAGAGAATGCCACGCCGGGCGCTGCTGGACATCGCGGACAGCATAACAGGCATGATCGAAGACACCAATGCACAAGGCGAAGCAACCACCAGAAATACCATCGCTTTATAAAATGCCTCATTCCATGTCCAGCCAAGCAGTAGCGGAGTTCCTGCAATGACAAGTAAGGTCACCCCTACAACAATACGTGCGTAAATCCCTTCAAACCGCTCCATAAAACGCTGAGAATCGGGCACTTCCGCCTGTGCTTCCTCCACCATTTTAATGATTTTGCCGAACAGAGACCCTTCCGCAGATTTTGTGACCTCTACGTATAAGGCGCCCTCCCCGTTTACCGTACCTGCATAGACTTCATCCCCTGCAACTTTGTCCACAGGCAGAGATTCTCCAGTGATGGACGACTGATTGATAAAAGAACTTCCCCGGTACACCACGCCATCCGCAGGAATCAGCTCTCCCGGTTTGACCAACAGCAAATCACTCGGCTGCAGATCATCAATAGCCACGAGATTCATCTGTCCTTCCTCAATACGCAGTGCAGTCTCTGGCTTCAGCGCCAGTAAAGATGAAATATCTTTATGACTGCGCTCTGTCGCATAACTTTCCAATGCACCACTGAGTGCAAAAATAAAGATCAGCATCGCGCCTTCGTTCCAGTAACCAATGGCTGCTGCCCCGAGGGATGCGGCTATCATCAGCAGGTTTACATCCAGATCACGGTCCTTGACCAGTGTCACGATGCCTTCCTTCGCTTTGGTCCAACCACCAACGGCATAGGCCACAATGTAGAGCATGATGGACAAAGTCCCAAAATATGGCGCAGTTCCCCAGGCAATCAGCATCAACAGCCCGCTACCCAATGCTGATTGCATCTCTTTATTCTGCACCATGGCTCGAAAATCAGGCTTCTTGCCCCGATTGGGGCCGGGTGTTTGGGATGAGCGTTGTTCTGCTTGTTTCTGTCTGTGTAGAGGTTGATGTATCGCTTGCATATAAATCACGTTCCTTTCGAATGGTAGGTTTGCGGATGACGAGTCTGCTGAATTCCGCTACAAAAAATGAAGTTGTATTGAGAATGAGAGCCATTGTTAATGCCCTAAAAATGACACATGCTGCTGCGGGAATCCCGCAGCAGCATGGTTTTGAGAATGATTTTGAAATAATCTCGAATGAGAATGATAATCATTTTTGCACTTATGCAATTGTTTTTACTCAATACAACTTTTAATCAGTATATGCCTGTGATTCACATTTGTAAATGGGCTTTTTTCGATGCTTGCTCATAAATGATTGTTCAAGACAAAAGCCGCTGTCCCGGAGGACAACGGCTTTAACCATCTATGGATATTCATTTGACCTATTTATGGCCTATCGCTTAAGTGATTGTTCGCACATCCACCCAATGCCATTTACGCGCCTACACTTGCTCCCTGACTTGCTTTGATGGCTTGCTCCAGATCATAGATAATGTCTTGAATGTTCTCCGTACCCACAGACAGACGAATCAATTCCGGATTAACCCCTGCTGCGGTCTGTTCATCTTCAGTCAACTGCGCATGAGTCGTGCTTGCCGGGTGAATGATTAGAGACTTGGAGTCGCCCACGTTTGCAAGGTGAGAGAAGAGTTTGACACTTTCAATCAATTTGCGACCCGCGTCCGCACCACCTTTGATTCCAAAGGTCAGAATGGCACCTTGCCCTCTTGGCAGATACTTCTGTGCAAGCTCGTAAGAACCATGGCTCGGCAGACCAGCATAACTTACCCACGACACATCCTCATGTTTCTCAAGGAATTCGGCAACAGCCAGAGCGTTGCTACTATGACGTTCCACACGTAGGTGCAATGTCTCCAGTCCTTGCAGCAGCAACCAGGAGTTAAATGGAGAGATCGTTGCACCCAAGTCACGTAAGAGTTGTACCCGAGCTTTGATAATATAAGCAATCGGTCCAACCGCTTCCGTATATACCACACCGTTGTAACTGGAATCCGGCTCCGTCAATCCAGGAAACTTGCCACTTGCTTTCCAGTCAAATTTTCCGCTATCCACGATAACGCCACCAATGGATGTACCATGACCGCCAATAAATTTTGTTGCAGAGTGAACCACAATATCTGCTCCATGCTCGATGGGACGAAGCAGGTACGGACTCGGGAACGTATTATCTACGATCAGAGGAATTCCATGTTCATGGGCGATAGCTGCCACCGCTTCAATATCCAATACATTCCCCTTCGGATTACCGATCGTTTCGGCATACAATGCTTTGGTTTTCTCCGTAATCGCTGCCCGGAAATTCTCAGGATCACTGGAATCCACAAATTTTACGTCCAGACCCAATTTCGGCAAAGTCGTCGAGAACAGGTTGTATGTACCTCCATACAAACTCGCCGAAGACACGATCTCATCACCTGCACCGGCAATATTCAGAAGTGAAAACGTAATGGCTGCCTGGCCGGAAGCTGTAGCGAGCGCCCCGGCTCCGCCTTCCAACGCCGCAATCCGTTGCTCAAACACGTCGGTTGTTGGATTCATCAGACGGGTATAGATGTTGCCAAACTCTTTCAAACCAAACAGATTAGCGGCATGCTCGGTGTCCTTGAATCCATAAGAAGTTGTCTGATACAAGGGCACAGCTCGTGCGTTGGTGGTTGGATCAATCTCCTGGCCTGCATGAATTGCCAATGTTTCAAATGAAAGCTCACGTTCGTTTGACATAAATCTGAATCCTCCCTTGGTATATACGTTCTCTGAGTCCCTGATGTCTTGGCATGGTGGCGTATGTTTTCCATATTCTCTCACAAGATGTCGCATTTGAAAAGAATTATTTCCGATTTCTCCGATAAGAAATATTTAATATGTAAATTATCGATTTCTGTACCAAAAAAACCTTTGCCCTCGCAAAGGTTTTTCAGCTACTTGGGCTTCGGTATGCAATACCTCATCCAGGCTTTTGTTAGACCCGAACTGCACTCCATACTTCACGCAAATGTTTGGCCGCAGGCACAGCTTCCTCCGCAGTTACGCCTTCAAGTGAAATATCGATATGTGGCTTATACGTTTTCAGCAATTCAAAAAATAACGGGTAATCCAGTATGCCTGCCCCAGGTACCGGATTGAATTTCTCTCCCTGCGCATCAAAGGCTACATCTTTGGCATGAATCACGATCATGCGTTGATACAGTGATTCCATCACCTCACGCAAGAAAGCCCCTTGATCTGCTGCATGTGGCTGTTTGATCAGATTACACGGGTCAAATAGCATCCCCAGATTGGATGAAGGAATCTCTTCAAATAACCGTGTCATATGTTCATGGGTATGAAGGGTATGGGTGGATACAGGCTCAATCGCCGCATGAACGCCCCACTTCTCTGCTTCCTCAGCCAGTTCCTCAACCGTTTCTTTCAGCACGCTCCATGCCTTCTCTTCATATCCATCCGGATGCGTACCCTGGTAGGTGTCCAAGCCCCCGGTCTCCGTTGCCACCATGCTGCAACCAAAATCCCGGGCATAACGCAGATGCTCTTTGAATCGATCAATGTCCGCACGTCTGCTTACCGGATCAGGGTCAATCGGATTAATATAACAGCCCAGTACCGCAATCTTCACCCCGCGCTGTGCAAATTGATCTCCAATCTCGTTCGCCAGCCCGGGACTCAGCTTGCCATTCGAAGAGTCCACATCTGATAATGCTTTGGCAAGCGCCAGCTGTACGGAATTGAATCCATTATCCGCAATCGTCTGTGCAAGCTGTGTTGTAGGCTGTTTGCCAAATGTATGTGCCAGAATACCAAGTTTCATCTCAATGCCTCCTTATGCTAATCCGATTATCAAGCGATTATCGTGCCATCCAGCCGCCATCGACATTCAGCACATGACCATTCAGATAATCCGAAGCGGCAGATGCCAGGAAGACAACGGGTCCTTTCAGATCTTCAGGAGTACCCCAACGTCCAGCAGGAATGCGGGCTGTAATATCCCGGTAACGATTCTCATCCGCACGAATCTGGGTTGTATTATCCGTTTCCATATAACCAGGTGCGATCCCGTTAATCTGAATCCCCTTACCTGCCCACTCATTAGCGAGTGCTTTGGTTAAACCGGCAACGCCATGTTTACTCGCTGTATAACCCGGTACATTAATCCCGCCTTGATAGGACAACATGGATGCAATATTAATGATTTTGCCGCTTCCGCGTTCAATCATATGTCTACCAGCCAATTGGCTTAGGAAAAATACAGTGTTCAGGTTCAGACCAATTACATCATGCCAGTCCTGCCCTGCATGATCAGCCGCAGGTGTGCGGCGAATGATTCCGGCATTGTTGACGAGAATGTCAATTCTGCCCTGGAACGCAAGCGCCTGTTCGAACACAGCCGACAACTCATCTTCACGACTTAAATCCGCTTCAATCACATAAGCTTTGCGTCCGAGTGCTTCAATGGCACTTGCCGTTTCCGCAGGCTTGGAATAAGAGACCAGCACCACATCAGCACCTGCTTCTGCCAAGCCGATGGCCATCCCTTGTCCAAGTCCTCCCGAGGTACCTGTTACCAGTGCAACTTGTCCGCTTAAATCAAATGGGTTCATGAATGATTCCTCCGCATGGTTTTGATATGCAATCCATAGATCCGTCCGTTCTTTAATCCCATGAATAATGAATCAGATTAACTTTGATAATCCACTGTGACACCGCTCTGCTCGTATAAGGTAGCCGTCTCTTCATCCAAACGACTATCACTGATAATATAGTCCAGTTCCGAACACTGGGCGAAAGTTCGCAGTGCAAATTGTCCGAATTTATAATGATCCACAACACCGTATACCTGCTGCGAGGCAGATATCATTGCTTTTTTCAGTGGAACCAGATCTCCCGTGTAGATCGATAGCCCAAATTCCGGATGAAGGGCTGTCGTGGATATAAAGGCTTTGTGAATGTTCAGACTGGATATAAACGCAGCCGTATCATCGCCCACCAGCATATTCCGTACACGAGCCCCGCCAGGCACGACCAGTCGCACCTGCTCCTTCTTGGTTAGCTCCGCAATGATGAACAGATCATTAGTCACAACCGTAATGGGCTGATTGTCGAGACGTTTGGCCATCTCCAGCGTGGTGCTGCCACCATCGAGGGCAACGATATCTCCAGGTCGAATGTAAGCAAGGGCACGTTCAGCAATCTCCGTCTTCTCCGAATGATGCTTCTCTATGACTCCACGGCTATTCAAGATGCCATACTGGTCATTCTGAGCCAGCATAGCCCCTCCATGGACACGTACGAGTAGCCCCATACTCTCCAACTTGTCGAGATCCTCTCGCACAGTCTTCCCCGTCACCTGCAACAGCTCACTCAGATCACTGACGGTTACTTCCTGGCGCTCCAGCAGAGCCTCCATAATTTTTTCATGTCTTTTCAATGGATTCATCATAATCAACTTCCTATACCACCTGAGTCAAATGAATAGGTTCTAGGGTCTACCCTGTCTATTCAATTTCACTCAGACATCTGTAATTTATTATTTCAGGTCTTTCATCGCTACGCCGTCCATATCTTCGAACGTCTGGTTCTCACCAGCCATCGCCCAACAGAACGTGTAATTACTTGTACCCACACCACTGTGAATGGACCAGCTTGGGGAAATGATCGCCTGGCGATCACGTACAACCAGATGACGCGTTTCGTTCGGCTCGCCCATCATGTGGAACACAACGCCGTCTTCAGGCAGATTCCAGTACAAGTATACTTCGGAACGGCGGTTATGGGTATGTGCAGGCATCGTATTCCACATGTTACCCTTGTCGAGTTCGGTAATGCCCATCACCAGCTGACAGCTCTGGATTCCACCTTCTCCTTGGTGAATATATCGATAGATCGTACGCTCATTGGATGTTTCGATGCTGCCCAGATGATTCGGCTGAGCTTGTTCTTGCGTTGCTTTTACCGTTGGATAGGTGTGGTGAGCCGGTGTGGATACAAAATAGAATTGGGCAGGCTGAGCCTTGTCACTGCTCATGAACACAACTTCCTTCACACCTCTACCGATGTAGAGACATTCCTTCGCTCCAATCTCATAGCCTTGTCCATCCGCTGTTACTGTTCCGTGACCACCTACATTAATGATACCGATTTCACGACGCTCCAGGAAAAAGTTCGTTCCGATATCCTTCAGGTTTACTTCAAGGGTAATGTCCTTGCTCTCAGGTACAGCCGTTCCCACAATATAACGATCCACATGAGAATATACCGTTACCAATTCATCAGTTGCGAACAGTTGCTCCATCAAAAATTCCTCACGCAGGCGAGATGTATCATACGTTTTCACTTCATTGGGGTGTGCAGCATAGCGATTTTCCATTATTAATCCATTCCTTTCGTCATTTAAATTAGTTGGGATTGAGTTTGATAATGTTCATATAAGTTCATTTTAGTTCATTTCGTATCTTTTGTGTACCTTTATTTTCAAAATAATTGATATGATTAATCATTAATGCTGTTTATTTCTTAAAAGAGAACAAAAAAAGATCCCCTCGGTCTGTAATACAGACCGGGAGATCTTTCTTTAATTCACATATTAATGTGCAACAGCGTTGTTAAGCATGATCCAGATCGAACCAATCACGATAGTCATCATGATCAGCAATCCGAAGATAAGAGCCATAACATTCCAGCGTGGTTTCTCTGTTTCACGAATATGCATGAAGAAGAAGAGTTGAACCACAAACTGAAGTGCTGCTGTGCCAAGAACAACAATAAGTGTTCCTGTTCTTTCCATCATATCATTGAGAACCACCACAAGTGGAATGATTGTCAGAACGACGGACAGAATGAAGCCGATGACATAGGACTTCAGTGAACCATGTTGCTCATGACCGTGGGAATCATGTGAGTTGTGCCCTGACATCTACATCACCCCCATGAGATAGACGATCGACAGGAGGAAAATCCATACGACGTCCAAGAAGTGCCAATACAAGCTGATAACGTTGATTTTACCGCGAGTAACATCGGTAATACCACGTTTTTTCAGTTGGAACATGAGTCCGATCATCCAGATCAAACCAAGCGATACGTGAAGTCCGTGAGTACCCACAAGGGTGAAGAATGCGCCAGAAGCAGCACTTGTCGTAAAGCTAAACCCTTCATGAATCAACTCAATAAACTCATATACCTCAAGAGCGATAAAGCTCGCACCCAGAACAGCTGTAACAGCCAACCAACTGATTAATTGTTTTACTTTACCCTGGTTCATTGCTAGAACGGCAAGGCCGCTCGTAAATGAACTTGTGAGCAAGATAAACGTCTCGGCGATAACGCCAGGCATTTTGATCAGTTCAGACAAAATCGGTCCGCCCGCCGTATTGTCACGCAACACAATAAAGGTTGCGAACAATACGGAGAACAGGATAACGTCGGAAATCAGGAAGAACCAGAATCCGAGAATTTTCATTTCCTGTGGATCATGGTGGCCATGGTCATGACCATGTGCATGATTCTCACCGTGCTTAGCGGCTGCTTGAGCCATCTATACCGACCCCCTTAACGACGCTTCGGTACGCTTAATTTCGTCGACCGGAATATAATAATCCGTATCGTAAGAGAATGAACGGGCGATCATGCAAATGCCGACGCCAGCAAGTCCGAGAATCGCCATCCACAGCCAGCCGAATACGAAGCCGAAACCGGCAACGAACCAGAAGACAGACATGATGAACGGAATCGAGGAATTCTTCGGCATATGAATCGGCTCAAGCGGTTGCTCAGGCGGATAGATGCCTTTGGCACGACGTTCTTTCTCTTCCCACCACTCATCAATATCATCTCCGCGCGGTGTAACAGCGAAGTTATATTCAGGAGCTGGTGAAGGAATCGACCACTCGAGCGTACGACCATCCCAAGGATCGGCGGAAGCTTTGAGTGTTTTATATTTGCGAATACCGTCTGCGATTTGTGCAACTTGGAACAGGAATCCGACACCCATCAGGAATGCCCCGATTGTGGATACGAAGTTCAGTTCCCACCAGCCAGTATCCCAGCCGTATGTGCTCAGACGACGTGTCATACCCATCAGACCGACAGCGTACTGCGGCATGAAGCAGACATAGAAACCAATATTCCAAGTCCAGAATGCCCATTTGCCCAGTTTCTCTTCGAGTTGGAAACCGAACATTTTAGGCCACCAGTAATATAGACCTGCGAAGTATCCGAAGACAACGCCACCGATCAATACTTGGTGGAAGTGGGCAATCAGGAAGTAACTGTTGTGGAACTGGAAGTCAGCAGGAGCAACGGATAACAGAACGCCTGTCATACCCCCGACAATAAAGCACGGGATAAAGGCAAGTGTCCACATCATCGGAGTCGCCATGCGTATCCTTCCTCGATACATGGTAAACAGCCAGTTAAATATCTTAACTCCTGTTGGAATAGCAATCAACATCGTAGTTACGGCGAAGAATGCATTCACGTCCGCTCCGGAACCCATCGTGAAGAAGTGATGCGCCCATGTGAAGAAGGACAGGAAGCTGATGATTAACATCGCAAATACCATCGACTTGTAACCAAACAGTTTTTTCCGAGAGAATGTACTTACAATCTCGGAGAACACACCGAATGCCGGCAAGACGACAATGTATACCTCAGGGTGACCCCACATCCAGATCAAGTTGATATACATCATTGGGTTACCGCCCAAATCAAGTGTGAAGAAATGCGCCCCGGCAAACCTATCGAGGAATAACAATGCAAGCGTCACGGTCAAGATAGGGAATGCAAACAAGATGATGATACAAGTGGAGAATACCGACCATGTAAACATCGGCATTTTCATCCATTTCATGCCTGGCGCACGCATTTTAATGATGGTAACCAAGAAGTTGATACCGGTAGCCAGGGAACCGATACCCGATATCTGTATACCCCATATATAGAAGTTCTGTCCTACCCCCGGACTGTGCGACAGCTCCGATAGAGGCGGATAACTCAGCCATCCCGCATCCGGTGAACCACCGATAACGAAGGACAGGTTGAACAGCATTGCGCCCAAGAAGAATAACCAGAAACTCAGTGCATTCAGGAACGGGAACGCAACGTCCCTTGCTCCGATCTGTAGTGGCACAATGACGTTAAATAAACCGAACATAAATGGCATCGCCATAAACAGGATCATGATCGTACCGTGAGTTGTGAATACCTGATTATAATGTTCAGGATGTAAGAAATCCATATTAGGCATAGCCAGCTGCAGACGCATCATCAATGCATCCACACCACCACGGAACAACATGATAATGGAAGCAATGATATACATAATACCGATCTTTTTATGATCGACAGTAGTTAACCAGTTACGCCAGAGCCAGCCCCATTTTTTGAAATAAGTAAGCACCGTTACGATAGTAATCATCGTAATCCCGATCGCCACGTCTGCTCCATAGATCAGCGGGTCGCCGGTAACGAAGAACTCCGATGCAAACTCTTTAAGTCTCTCTAACATTGGGGGCCTCCTTTCGAATCTTTAGTTAGCACTCTTGTCCTCGTCTTGATTGGACTTGTCAGTTGCACTTTGAATGGCTCCAGCAGCTTCGTTTGAAGTACCATGCTTACTGTGAGCACTTTGACCATCTACAACATATTTCGTCACAATATTTTGGAACAATCCTTCTGGGAAGGCAGAATAATAAGCAACATTGCTTGTTCCTGGTTCAGCCAGTGCCTTGTAACCTTCTGTGGTCAGTTCCTGGGAACTTTGTTTCACTTCAGCTACCCAGTTGTCAAATTCTTCGTCCGATGTAGCATTCACATCAAAACGCATTTCTCCAAAATGCTCACCTGTGAAGTTAGCACCTGAACCCCAGTACTTGCCTTCATGATCTGCCTGCAGATACAAGGTCATCGCCATACCCGACATCGTATAAATCTGCCCTCCAAGTTGCGGAATCCAGAATGAGTTCATCGGTGAATCCGCAGTGAGTTCAAATTTCACGGGCCGGTCTGCCGGAATATTCAGCGTGTTGACCGTTGCAATCCCTTGCTCAGGATACATAAACAACCATTTCCAGTCCAGTGAAGACACTTGGATGGTAATTGGTGCTTTCTCGTGAGCCAACGGCTTTGAAGGCTCCAGATCATACGTGTAACGAACAGTAACAATGGCAAGCAGTCCAATAATGATAATTGGAACCGTCCACCAGATTGCCTCCGCCTTCGTACTATGAGACCAGTTCGGCTCATAAGCAGCTTTGTTATCCGGCTTGTCGCGGTAACGCCATACGATTACGGCAGACAAAATGAGTACTGGCACAATGATGACAGCACACAAAATTGTCGAGATGACAATCAAATCTCTCTGCGAAGCGCCAATTGGCCCCTTCGGATCCAGAACAACGTACTGCCCGCCTGCCAGCATTGGCCAGACAATCAATGCAATTGTAACCAACGTCAGGACAACCGGAATGATAATCCGGATTAGCGACCTAGGTTTCTTGTTCATTTTGATCCCCTCTCCTTAAATTCGCTCATACTGAAAAATCAGTATACTACTCTCTTCCTACTAAAGATATCAGAAATGAACAACTTTTTTGTTCTTGTTAACAAATTTGTCGATTTTACACCTTAAATGTGTGAATTTTTTCTCACAAATCGCTTGCATGGTTGATATTTGCTTATTGTAATCTTTACACATCAAGTCACAAAATAAAACCCTTTGCAGTCCCGTTGAACAGTGTCAACGAATCCGCAAAGGGCTTTATTGACTGGATTCCGGGTACTTATCCAGTCTTATTATGAACGAATGTACGCAGGATTATAATCAATCGGCGCCTTCGTCTTCCCGGCGTGTATGAACGAGGCCTATCGCTTTGGCAATAACGTAGATAAATACACTACCTACAAGGAATCCAATACCGACCATCAAGCCAAGATTACGATCATTAAAATCATTCAGATTGATCAGACACATGATCACTCCCGTAATGAGTGCGACCCATGCCAGAACTGTCATCGTCAAGACGGCGCGCCGCATATTTTTGTCTTTGCGCTCCAATTGGCTAACCATTGCTGTCTTCGATGCCATAGTAAACACTTCCTTTTCCCTTTTTGTAAGTGCTTTCCTTATACCAATATACCACATCAGTATGATTTTTAGTCAACAAATGTTCAAATTTTCTTCGCAATTTGGACACTTTATTTTAAATTTACCCGTTGACAAAACATTATTCATTTCTTCCTTACTTCTTATAACCCAAAAACCGTCTCTTCATAACAGGAACTACACTTGACCTGATCAAACCTTTATGAACTGCTCGTTTTCATCTGTAATAAAACACAAAAAAGACGGCACATCGGAATACTCCAATGCTACCGTCTTTCTCTTTGCTTTTCCCTTAAAAGCTGCCACCGAGTCTATTGGGGATTATGTTCGTTCCGTGTTTCCAACCAATTATTCTTGATGACATTCTGATACCAGTAATAGCTCTCCTTCGGCGTTCTCACAAGTGAACGATAATCCACATGAACGAGACCGAAGCGCATACGATAGCCTTCTGCCCATTCGAAATTATCCATCAGTGACCACGCCATATATCCTTTCAGGTTAATGCCATCGTTAATGATGCGGTGAATCTGAGCCAAGTGCTGTTCATAATATGCAATCCGGCGATCATCATTAATTTTGCCATTCTCCAGATCATCATTGATGCAGGCACCGTTCTCTGTGATATACACATCTACATTGCCGTACTTTTGCAAATAATGCATGAATTCATACAAGCCACGTGATTCCACTGGCCAGCCAATATCGGTTTTGGTGAGACCCATATCTACTTCTTCCGATTGCAGAGCGCCTGCCTCCGGATTGAAACGATTGATCCCCATCGTATAGTAGTTAATACCTAGTAGGTCGATCGGTTGCGAGATGATCTCCATATCGCCTTCCTGGATTGGCACCGTAGCTCCCGCTTCAGCGAACCAGTCCACCATAAACTGCGGGTACGAGCCTTTGTAGATCGGGTCAAGGAACCAGTCCGTATTGAGCGCAATCGATCGATCACACGCAGCTTGGTCCTCAGGAGATTTGCTGTACGGCTCAGCCCAGCATACGTTCGGAGCAATACCAATCTGACCGGTTGTACCCAAACGCCGGAAGGATTGAACAGCTTTACCGTGTGCGACCAGCAATCCATGAGCAACATTAATTGACGTCTGCAGGTCTTTGTTTCCTGGCGCATGAATCCCGAGAAGGTTTGACAGGAACGCGATGCACCATGGTTCGTTGAATGTCAGCCAGAAGTTGATTTTGCCAGAGAATTCTTTGAAGATCACTTCGGCATATTTCACAAAAGCATCCACAGTTCTGCGGTTGCCCCAGCCTCCGTCATCCTCCAGCGTTTGCGGAAGATCCCAGTGATACAATGTAAGGAACGGTTCAATTCCAGCCTCTAGCAATGCATCCACGAAGCGGTGGTAGAAGTCCAGACCTTCCCGATTGATCTCCCCATCCCCGTCAGGAATAATACGCGGCCAGGCAATGGAAAACCTGTACGTATTAATCCCGAGCTTCTTCATCAATTCGATATCTTCTTCATACCGATGGTAACTGTCACATGCAACATCACCATTGTCTCCGTTATATACTTTGCCAGGCGTGCGCGCAAACGTATCCCAGATGGATACCCCGCGTCCCCCCTCCTGTGCCGCTCCTTCTATTTGATAGGAAGCTGTTGCTGTTCCCCAGCGAAAATCTTGCGGAAATTTAAAAATCGTCATGGTTTACTCCTCCGTCTCATGATGACACGCGGACCGTCTGTCCTGCGGTCATGGTTAAAATAATTACATAATCGCCCTGAGGCGTAAGCTCTGCCTTGGCTAGTTCATGTCCTTCCACACACAGCGGATAAGCACTGCGAATGGTCAGCGAGTCACTTCGGTCTGCTTTGATGATCGCTGACGCAAGCTTATTGTCCGCCCACGTTATGCCCACTGTATAACCACCTCTTGCACGAAGCCCTTCCACACGACCTTGAGTCCAGAGGTCAGGCAGTGCCGGCAGTAAATGTAACTCGTTCAAATGGCTCTGCAACAACATCTCGGCCATTCCGGCCGTGCCTCCAAAGTTACCATCAATCTGGAAAGGCGGATGGTCGTCAAACAGATTCGGATGCGTAGATCGGGCCAGCAATGTGCGTACAAACTGATGTGCCTGGTTGCTATCCAGCAGTCGTGCATACAGATTGATCAACCATGCACAGCTCCAGCCTGTATGCCCGCCACCTTGTGCGATACGGCGTTCAAGCGATACTCGTGCAGCTTCCACAAGTTCGGGAGTATGCACGCGGTTAATCTGCTCCCCCGGATACAGTCCATATAGATGGGAAACGTGACGATGCCCTGGTTCAGATTCGGCAAAATCCTTAAACCACTCCAGCAGTTGTCCTTCGCTTCCAATTCGGAATGGATAGAGTTTGCTAAGGGCCTCACTCCACTCACTCGCCAATGACTGATCGATGCCCAGTTGCTTCGCAGCCTCAATACAGCGACTGAACAGCTCACGAATCAAGCTCATATCCATCGTTGAAGCCATGGATATGCTGCGTGCCTCTCCAGCTTCTGTCAGGAACTTGTTCTCTGGTGAAGTGGATGGAATCGTGACCAGATAACCATCCGGTCCTTCCACCAGCCAGTCGAGACAGAAGAGTGCAGCCTCTTTCATGATGGGATAGGCACGTTCCTCAAGAAAACGCTGATCACCGGTAAATTGGTAATGCTCCCATAGATGCGAGGTCAACCACACGCCACCCATCGGCCAGAATGCCCAGCTTGCATCACCGCCTGTCGGTGTCGTGGTTCTCCAGATATCCACGTTATGATGCGCGGTCCATCCACGGGCTCCGTAGAGGATTCGCGCCGTTCTACGCCCTGTATCACTGAGATCTGTCAGCATATCAAATAGCGGCTCATGACATTCACTGAGATTGCAGACTTCTGCCGGCCAGTAGTTCATTTCGGTGTTGATATTGATCGTGTAATCACTGTGCCATGGCGGCTCTACCTGATGGTTCCAGATTCCCTGCAGATTGGCAGGCTGGCTTCCCGGCCGCGAACTCGCCATTAACAGATATCTTCCATATTGAAAATAAAGTGCCTCCAGCCCAGGGTCTTGTTCCCCTGCCTGATAAGCCTGCAACCGCTCATCCGTAGGCAATTCGGCGTTAGCCGATACACCGAGATCAATAGAGACCCTGTCAAACAAAGCGTTATGATCTTCTACATGTCGGTCACGAAGCGATTCCGCACCATGTGCGATTGCTTTGGAGATCGTATCCTTGCATTCCTTTTCCAGCACCAGGTTGTCCTTCACAGGGAACACATCGTAACTTTCAAAGGAAGTAGCCGCTGCCAGATAGAAAACAACCTCATCAGCACCCTGAATATGTAGCTTGCCTTCCAGCGTGGAGACCTTCGCCTGCTCGCCTGTTGCCCTAACTGCCACACGCACAGCATACGCGGTTCCCCGATCCTCTTCATAGATGACGGATTCCGGGTGATCCCTGAAGTAATTGGACTCCACATGACTTGGGCACCGGCTGAACATGGTGAGTGCATCTCCCGAAGTCTGAACTTGATAAGGATGTGGACTGTCTAACGTAACACTTACATTCACAGCACCCTTCCGATCAGCAGTCAATGTGCAGACCATCAGATCATCCGAAGCACTGGAATATACTTCACGTACATAACGAGTTTCTTCCCATGAGTACGTCGTGGTGGCAATACCCGATTCCAGATCAAGCTCACGCTCAAATGCATCATACGAAAGATCATCCAGATCCTCATGGTGTAATAGAAAGTGACCCATCGGCTGATAGGCCTCCACATCACGACCTAGCAATTCACGGTTCAACAAATCCTCAGCTTCGCCATACTGCCCAGCCATAATCAACTCACGCGTCTGTTTCAAATAGCGCTGACTGCTGTATTGAATCGTATCCCGTGGAAATCCTGACCATAATGTATCTTCATTGAGCTGAATTCGTTCATCTGCTGCGCCGCCGTACACCATGCCTCCAAGACGGCCGTTTCCGATGGGCAATGCTTCTTCCCAGCGTTTTGCCGGTTGTCGATACCATAGACGATTGATTTTAGTTCGGTTATTGTGTTGGGACATGATTAGCTCCTGTTCCTAAATCAGCTATTAAATTCTTTAGTACATAAAACGTTTTCGGTAAGTGCTTACAATAATAAAATTATATGTGATTTAAAAATTTGCGTCAATGTAAATCATCACATCATCCACAAAAAAAAGGCCCCCTAAAGGGCCTTTCCTTGTGTAACCATGGATCGCAGACAATCCATATTATTTTACGTCTTTTCCTGTCCACAGGGAGACACGTTCCTTAACCCAAACCGTAAATTGTTTCTCCATTTCAACTGCACCCGCTTTGTCCAAATCAGCCAGTAAAGCATCATAGGTTGCATCAAAGTTGGCTGGTGTAGTCAGAACAGCTTCCGGAATCCGTTTACGGATGATATCCTGCGTTTTCTGGAAAGTTACTTCATAATCTGTACCGGAAGGTACGGACATGTTATACGCTGCGCCCCAATCCTTAACTGGCAGATCTTCTTCAGCCGGATAGAACTCTTTCCAAGTCGTGATACCGTAAGCTTTCAGCGTTTCTTTCTCTGCAGCCGTGTAACCAGCTACAATCTGCTCAGGGAAGTTGGTTGTGTAGTAGTTATCCGTAGAATCTTTTACACCATCACCGTATCTTGCACTAAATACGTTATACATCCCAATTCCTGTTTCTTTACTGAAATTGGAGTTGTCATTTGTTTTTCGATCTTGAACTTCATCTGGGATAACCCGTTTACCATCCTCAACGTTATAGTGTTCGCCTTCAAGACCCCAGTTTCTCAATACCTGGCCTTCATCGGAAGCAAGCCAATCCATGAATTTGATGATACGCACTGGATCTTTGGCAGAAGTTGTGATCCCGATGCCATAACCGTCAAATCCGGCTGGTTGGAACGTATGATCCACAATTTCATCGTTAAGGGATACGGAGAAGTGAGCATATGTGGCGTCATCCTTGCCCGATGATTTAAGCGCGTTCTCCGCTTCTTGATAGTTCCACTCTTGGTCAATCAGACCGAGGACACGGCCACTGGCAATTTTGGACTTATATTGGTCATCCTTTTGAACAAATGCATCTTTGTCCAGTAGGCCTTCATTATACATTTTGTTCAACCAGCGGAAATATTCTCTTTCCTCCGGACGTTTGTAGTGTAGTTTTGCTTCATACGTCTCAGGGTCAATGTAATATTCACCGTCATCCGGTGCACCTGTTGCCTGGAAAGCTGGGTTCGTTACCGTGATCATGATCTTCCAGTCATCTGCATTCAATGTCAATGGAATGGTTGGCTGGCCATCAATGGTTGGATGTTTTTCGTAATAGGCTTTAAGTACGTTCTCGTAATCCTCAAGTGTCTTCACTTCAGGGTATCCGAGCTCTTTCAATACTCTTTGCTGAATTTCGAATCCACCTGTAGCGTCAAACGTAACATTATCGACACCCATATTGGTTGGAATGGTATATATCGCTTGATCTTCAAGACTGTATTTCAAACGGTTCATCTGTTCTCCATAGATTTTTTTCAAATTGGGAGCATGCTCCTCAATCAAATCCGTGAGATCCAGCATCGCGCCTGCATCCACAAGCTTAGATAAGTTACCTTTAGGGTAGATCATATCAGGAAAGTCACCACTGGCAGCCATAAGCGCAATCTTCTGGTTACCACCATCGTTTACATCATACTCTGCTTCAATCGTAACGCCTGTTTGCTCCGTTATCTTTTTACCGACAGCATCTTGCATCTTGTTCCAGGTTGGACTAGCATCCGCCCCGAAGAATGTAACTGTGATCGGTTCGGTTCCGCTGGACTCTGAAGTCTCTTTGGTTCCCGAATTCCCACAACCAGCTGTGACCAACATTGCACTTGCGAGCATCAACATTGCAAACGTCTTGGGTGTATTACCTTTCATTTTGCCTCTCATTGTCTAGTTCCCCCTATTATTTATGAAGGTTTTATCTGTATAACAGGCTTTATGCCTGAGGATACCACTTTTTTTGAATGCGCTTTCGATACAGTCCATTATGGCTTTTTGTAAAGCTAGCATCTCAATCGGTTTAAGCGATAAAACATTCTGTTAACAAGCATAAAACGTTTTCGTAATAACTATAAAACGCTTACTGAAAGTGCTTACATGATAGATTATATGCTATCCACCACCCTACGTCAACAACAAAAAAAGCCCTTTCTCAAGGGCTTTTTTTGAAATGAAAACCATTGGCTTTTATGCCTTGTTTTCAATCTTATTTCACATCTTTTCCAGTCCATAGCGCAACACGTTCTTTGATCCAAACGGTATATTGTTTCTCCATTTCTACCGCACCCGCTTTATCGAGTTCAGCTAGGAGACTATCATATACGCTGTCGAAGTTCTCCGGTTTGGCAAGGATGGCTTCTGGAATCCGTTTACGGATAATGTCCTGCGTTTTCTGGAACGTTACGTTGTAATCCGTGTCGGAAGGTACAGGCATGTTATATGCTGCGCCCCAATCCTTCAGCTTCAGTTCATCTTCGGAAGGATAGAAATCTTTCCATGTTGTAATACCATATGCTTTCAATGTTTCCTTCTCTGCTGGTGTGTAACTTGCTTGGATCTGTTCAGGGAAGTTCGTTGTGTAGTAGTTATCTGTAGAATCTTTTACACCATCACCGTATCTTGCGCTGAAAATGTTGTACAATCCAACTCCTGTTTCTTTGGTGAAGTTCGAGTTGTCATTCGTTTTGCGCTCCTGAACGTCGTCAGGGATGACACGTTTGCCATTTTCAACGTTGTAGTGTTCGCCTTCAACACCCCAGTTTCTCAACACTTGACCTTCATCGGAAGCGAGCCAATCCATGAATTTGATGATACGTACCGGATCTTTGGCCGAAGTTGTGATCCCGATACCATATCCGTCAAATCCGGTTGGTTGGAACGTATGATCCACAATGTCCTTGTTCAGGGACACGGAGAAGTGAGCATATGTGGCATCATCTTTGCCCGCTGCTTTGAGAGCATTCTCAGCTTCACCATAGTTCCAGTCCTGGTCTATCAGACCGAGTACACGACCACTGGCAATTTTGGATTTGTATTGATCATCCTTTTGCACAAAAGTATCTTTATCCAGCAGTCCTTCATTATACATTTTGTTCAACCAACGGAAATATTCTTTCTCCTCAGGACGTTTGTAGTGAAGCATTGCTTCATACGTTTCAGGGTTAATGTAATATTCACCATCATCCGGTCCACCTGTTGCCTGGAAGGCAGGGTTCGTTACCGTGATCATGATCTTCCAGTCATCTGCATTCAATGTCAGCGGAATGGTTGGTTGACCATCAATCGTTGGATGTTTTTCATAGTACGTTCTAAGAACGTTTTCGTAATCCTCAAGTGTCTTCACTTCAGGGTATCCGAGCTCTTTCAAGACTCTTTGCTGAATTTCGAAACCGCCACCTGCATCAAATGCAACGTTATCTACACCCATATTCGTTGGAATAGCATAGATCGCCTGATCGTCCAGACTGTATTTCAAACGATTCATCTGCTCGCCATAGATTTTTTTCAGGTTTGGTGCATGTTCCTCAATCAGATCAGTCAGATCCAGCATTGCGCCTGCATCCACTAGCTTCGACAAGTTACCTTTAGGAAAGATAATATCAGGGTAATCACCGCTGGCAGCCATTAAAGGAATCTTTTGGTCGCCACCATTATTCACATCATATTCTGCTTCAATTGTAACACCAGTTTGTTTGGTGATCTCTTGGCCCACTGCATCTTTCATGTTGTTCCAGCTTGGACTTGCGTCTGCACCAAAGAATGTAAAGGTTACCGGGGTGGTCGTATCTCCAGAATCAACCGGTTTTTCTGAAGCGGTAGTTCCTCCTCCACTGCCACTGCATCCTGCTGTAATTGCAAGAGCACTGGCTAACAGAAGCATTGCGAATGTTTTTGGTGTTTTGCCCTTCATGTGTAATCCCCCTTATGGATATAATGAAGCTGTATATTTGTATAACAGGCTGACCTGCACATACCGTGACCAGATGAAACAAATGTAACTATTTTGTTCATCTAACATTAAAAGCGCTTTCGTTATAACGGTGAATGGATATTCCGACACCTTAACTCACTCGTCAACCTTTGATACGCCTTTGAACAATTAGGACAGAAGTATGTCGTTTCCCCTGATGTACAAGTAAATGTAAGTGCTTTCATAATTGAATAATAATCGCTCTCATAGTCCTTGTCAATAGCGAATATACAAAATTGAAAACGTTTTTTAGAAAACGTTTTAGACATATAAAAGAACCCGGTTTCCCGGGTTCTTTCTCTGTTTGAATCTGACCTGACACGTACTTATTTAGCCTCTTCACCGCTCCACAGTTGGACACGGTTTTGTACGAGCTCTGTATATTGTTTCTCCATATCCTCTGCTCCTGCTTGGTTCACTTCTGCAATCATGCCGTCATAGATGGCATCGAATTGTTCAGGAGTACTCAGAATGGCTTCCGGTATACGTTTCCGGATGATATCCTGTGTTTTCTTAAAGATGACGTTGTAGTTAGAGTCACCTGGTGTTGGCAGATTGTATGCTGCTCCCCATGGTTTGATTGGGAACTCGTCTTCACTCGGGAACAGGTCTTTCCACGTAGTAGCACCGTACGCTTTGAGTGTTTCTTTCTCTGCATCGGAATAGGCTGCTACGATCTGTTCAGGGAAATTCGTAGTGTAGTAGTTATCCGTTGAATCCTTCACACCGTCTCCATAGTGACCGGACATATTAGTGTATAGTCCAATACCCGTTTCTTTCTGGAATACGGCTGCATTATTGGTTTTTTGGTCCTGAATGTCGGCAGGAATCACACGTTTGCCGTCCTTCACTTCATACTGCTTGCCTTCAATTCCCCAGTTCATCAGTACTTGCCCTTCTTCAGAAGCTAGGTAATCAAAGAATTTGATCGTACGAACCGGATCAGGATTCGTTGTTGTAATCCCTACACCCCAACCGGATACAAAACCAGGGTCTTGGAAGGCATGATCCTTGATATCCTCGGACAGAGTTACCGGGAAGTGTGAATACGTTGCTTCCGTCTTGCCTGCAGATTTCAATGCATTTTCTGCATCAGAGTAACCCCAATCCTGGTCAATGACACCAAGAACACGTCCACTTGCAATTTTGGATTTGTATTGGTCTGTTTTTTGGATAAAGCTGTCCTGATCGAGCAATCCAGTGTTGTACATATGGTTCAACCAGCGGAAGTACTCTTTTTCCTCTGGACGTTTGTAATGCAGACTTGCTTCATACGTTTCTGGATCGATGTAGTATTCACCGTCATCCGGTGCACCTGTCGCCTGGAAGGCCGGGTTTGTTACGGTAATCATGATTCTCCAATCATCCGCGTCCAGTGTTAACGGGATGGTTGGCTGACCATCAATCGTTGGGTGTTTCTCTTTGTACGCCTTCAATACATTCTCGTAATCCTGAAGTGTACGTACTTCCGGGTATCCAAGTTCTTTCAATACACGATGCTGAATACCAAATCCGCCACCTGCATCAAAGTACTTCTGGTCTACCGCATAATACGTTGGCAGCACATAAATAGCCTGATCTTCATTACTGTATTTCAACCGGTCCATGTAATTACCATACAGCTTCTTCAGATTGGGAGCATATTGGTCGATCAGATCTGTCAGATCGAGCATTGCCCCGGCATCCACGAGTTTGCTAAGTTCTCCTTTGGGTGACACGATATCCGGATAGTCTCCGCTCGCTGCCATTAAGGATATTTTATCCTGACCACCACTAACGGCAAATTCACCGTTAAGGGTTATCCCTGTTTTTTCTGTGAGGACTTTACCCACTTCATCCTTCATGCCATTCCAGTTCGGACTGGGATCGACACTAAAGAAATCAAAAGTAAGTGGAGTTGTCTCTGCGCTTGTATCCTTGAAGGACGTATCACCGCCGCTTCCTCCACCACAACCTGCGAGCAATGACATCGCAAGCACTGGAGCCAGTGCAATCTTCATTTTGGAACTTGCCATAATGGTAATCCTCCCTGTTTCATATGTCTGTTTTGTCCGGGACTTTTTTGTCCCTGTCTATAGCCTCATGAATACCACACCGCAGCCCTATACGGTGAAGCGCAGACCAAATGGCTGCGCTTCGGGTATCCTGATGCTTCATTTGTAGGTGTACGGCCACTCTATGTGGCAGCCTGTACAAGCTTGTTTAACCTTTTACTGCGCCCAGTGTCATACCGCCAACAAAGTACTTTTGAAGGAATGGATATACAATGAGGATTGGAACCGTTACAACGATCGTAATCGCCATTTTGATCGATTCCGGTGAAATCTGTGTCATTTGCTGCGCCATATCATTGGCATTTCGTCCAGCACCTGAGCCTTGCTGCGTACTTTGCAATACTTTCATCAGCTCATATTGGAGTGTGGTCAAATGTGCCTTTGAACCATTATACAGGTACGTATCAAACCACGCATTCCATTGACCTACAGCCAGGAACAATGCGATGGTAGCAAGCACTGGTTTACACAGTGGCAAGATGATTCTGTAATAGATTGTAAAGTCATTCGCTCCGTCCAGCTTCGCAGATTCCTGCAATGAGTATGGCAGGCCATCAATGAATGAACGGATGATGAACACGTTAAATGCACTGATCATGCCAGGCAATACATATACCCAGAATGTACCGATCAGGTTCAAGTCACGCATCAGAATGTACACCGGAATCAGACCACCGGAGAAATACATCGTGAGCGCAAGCGTTGTGGAAACAAATTTTCTAAGTCCAAAATCAGGTCTGCTCAGTGTAAAGGCGATCATGGATGAACTGATCAATCCGAGCACGGTACCTACAAGTGTACGCAGAATGGATATCTGCAAACCTTGTAGCAATCCATCATATTGGAAAATCGTTTTGTAGTTCTGTAATGTGAATTCGCGAGGCCACAAGTAAATCCCGCCACGTACTGTATCTGTCGAGTTATTGAGTGAGATGGCTAGTACGTTAAGGAATGGATAAAGTGTTACAACCAGCACCATGGTCATCGCGAGGATGTTGAATATATCGAACAGTTTATCGCCCCGAGTAGCATTGAATGCTTTGTTCGCCATAATGTCGTCCCCTCCCTACATGATGCTTTCTTTTGTGAATTTTTTGAACAAGCCGTTCGCAGTAAACAGAAGGATGATACTGACAACGGAGTTGAATATACCTATGGCTGTACCATATGAGAATCGTCCCATATTCAAACCATAATTGAGCGCATATAGATCAAGTACTTCCGAGTAGTCTGTGACCAGACTGTTGCCAAGCAAGAACTGCTTCTCGAAACCGATACTGATAAGATGTCCAATTGACATGATGAAAAGTACGGAAATCGTGGTCCGTATGCCAGGCAGCGTAATATGCCACATCTGTCTCCAGCGGTTGGCTCCATCTACACGGGAAGCTTCATACAACTCATTGTCGATACCTGTAATTGCCGCCAGATAGATGATGGCATTCCAACCGGTTTCCTTCCACATATCTGAAGCGGTTACAATGTACCAGAACAAATTCCCCTTGGCCATGAATTGGATCGGCTGATCAATAATGTTCAGTCCTACCAATAGATCATTGATAATCCCTCCATCGGTGGAGAGCATCTTCGTAATGATCCCGGCTACAACAACCCATGATACAAAGTGAGGCAGATATGATACCGTTTGCACGGCACGCTTGAAGAACATGCCTCTCATTTCATTCAGGAGAATAGCGAAGAATATCGGTACGATAAAACCGACAACTAGTCCCATCAAGCTCATTGCAAGCGTATTTCGAAGTACCAGATAGAAACGATCATCACTGAACAGCTCTACAAAGTGTTTAAAGCCAACCCACTCTTGATCACCAAATGATCTGGCAGGTTTATAGTTTTGGAAAGCCATCGTCCATCCCCATAGTGGCAGATAGTTAAATACGAAAACCCAAGCTACGAATGGCAATGACATGAGATAGAGATATTTCTGCTGTTTCATTCTGTCCCAAATTCCGTTCCGCCGATTCTTTAAAGGCGGTTTGGGGTCACTGCTTCTGTTCGCGGAAGCGGATTTTTTTGTTAGCGTTTCCATCTCCGTTCCCCCTCCTCTGTTTTATAAAATAATCATACTCGATAGAGCGTTTTCAAAATACCATCTGGATTTTAGAGAAAATCATATAAAAATTAGATATAGACATATATAATCAGACATAAATTAGTTAAAATCAGTGATAAATTCTACTTTTAAATGAAACAAAAGTAATATAAAGGTAAAATACTATCTAAAGTGGTAAATTTCGAAAACGTTTTATAGTAATCGTTTACTTCAATTACTTGGCATACAAAAAGGACCCTTTCGGGTCCTTTTAAATCACAATGTAAATTGAATGGTTTGCAGTTTAACGATCCCGAGCAATTGTGCTACAGATATGGAGGTTGCTGGACGGAATTGATCCCCATTCAGATACGCAAGTATCTCCTGGAATAAGTAGGCGACTTCCGGACGCTTCATTAACGACAGGTTAGTAAAAGGAAGTGAGGATACCAAAATCCTGCCTTTCCCTACTTTTGCCTCAAAAGCATAAGCGAGTCGTTTGGCCCGATGGAAATGGTCCACCACTTCAATTAGTGGCTCCACACCGTGCAACGTATCCAAACATATCGCCGGTGTACCGTTCACCAGGTGATACCAATGCCAATCGGAAGCCCCATCCTGCGGGAAGGAACCCAATAGTGGTACCTGATCCCTCAAAACTATGCCCATCGTTGCACCAGACTGTGTAGCGAACATCAGGTAATTCCAGAATACAGGCAGGTACTTGGTCTCCACTGAATCATATAACCCTTCTGCCGTTGGCTGTAGCCACACACTCCCCCCGTTGACCATATAATCAACGACATTAGGTGTCAACGACTGAACGATAACCAAGTCAATCTCCCTATTTTTCAATAAACGAAATCCATCGATGTGATCTACGCAATCATCATGCGCTTCACCCAGGAATGGCCGCAACTCTGCCACGGTATTCCAGAACCGCTTCGAACCCGGATGGGACTGATAAAAAGGAAACGACCAGCCATGCCACATATTGGCTACATGCCTCTCCGAATCACCTGACCGCAGTTCCGCTTCGATCCGAAAAGCAGCTGCTCCTTCACGAGGTGTTGTAGTGACGATGCTTCCCAATGACATGACGGACCCACATTGGATATCTCCGGTTTTCCATTCTCCTTCCGTAAGCATCACATCATCGCTAATCAACTTCCACTGTATGGATGCATCCTTAAGCGGATCTTTACCATAGTGTGATATGCGGACATCGACATGAATAGGTTCTCCGGCGTAGAATGTACGTTCATCGCAGCTTAACAACAACACCACGTCTGCGTTGAACCGCATGAATTCTTCAGGTGTTGTAATACCTTTGTCGTCCCAGAATACGTCCAGAATGCCCGTCGTAGCATGTCCCTGCCCTGGAAAATCGCGGATGTCCAGCAACTGCACGCCTGCAGCGTCTGGTGTTCGTCGAATCCGCTCCATGGCTTCTTTTAAGGAACGCATCAAATGTGTGCCGGTGGCCTGTTGAAAATGCTCCAGGTCCGCCATCATGCCTTTGTTAGACAACGATTCTTCGATGGGTCCTAACCAGCTAGGACGCAATACGCCAGTGTACTTGGCTCGTTCTTGGGGCCGCACATACATGGTGAACTGTGCATGTTCGTGTCCAATAACGGGATGCTTCGCAAGCCGGGTAACCGCATGATAATCCAGCGTGGTATCCGGTACAGCTGATATAGTGGACTCAAGTGGGGGATGCCAGTTCAACGACTGAATATAATAATCACCTTCCCGCCCTTGCGCCGGAAGCTGTCCAAAACCTGTATTGTCCGTATATAACCGGGTCGGGTCCATATCCCTTGCCCTCGATACCAATGCATTGAGTTCAGGATGACCATTCGGACCAATCAGTTCATTCCCCATGGAGAACATGACGAATGAAGGATGCCTGTACAGCGATTGGAGCAACCCGTCCAGTTCTTGTGTCAGATAGGACAACACTTCAGCCGGCGCAGACTGATCGGGTTGCTCAAAGAATCGAGACCAATGTGGAAGTTCTGCCTGCACCAGCATGCCGGCTTCATCAGCCGCGTCCCAGAAAGGCTCAGGCGCGCTCCACCCATGCAATCGTACGTGGTTGAAGCCGTATGATCTGGCAATTCGAAACTGCTGAATATAGTGCTCCTTGTCCCAAACGGGGTATCCTGTAAGTGGAAAGATACAGCAATCGACGTACCCGCGCAGATACACCGGCGTCCCATTCAATTCAAGTTGCTTTCCGTTTGCAACAAAAGAACGTAGACCGAATGTTTGCTCCAGCTGGTCCAGCTCCTGTTCACCGTCAAGAAGATGGATCACTGCTCTGTATAATTGAGGGGATTCATCCGACCATCTCGCGATAGACTTCTCTGTCCCAAGCTCCAATCGCCACTGGTCTATTACTGCGTTGCTTTCAGTTGAAACAACGGAGCTTATGTCAGTATGCGCAGGACCACTCAACTCCACATGAGAAGTGTAACGATCAAGCCATGTGCCGTCCGGATGCTGGATATCCACATGCAATTGCATCCCTCTGGCCGATTCATTTGCGGGAGCGCTTACAGTACAATCAACCAGAATGGCTCCGTTTTCAGCATCTGGTTGAATGCGTAACGTCTGTACTCGGCATGGGGGCAGTCGGTCCAGATAAACACCACCCGTGATTCCACCCCAGGCTGTGGCTGTATGCAATGAATGAATATGGCTACCAGCCAACGGAAGTTTCATCGTATTATCCACGCAGATCTGTATCCGATTCACTTCTCCCTGCTTGACCAGAGAGGTAACATTCCACTTCTGTTGATTCACCAGACTATCTTGCTGCCCGGCATACTGTCCATTAATCCAAAGATTCGTGGTCCAGCGAACCCCTTCCAACCTGAATATATACTGGCAGCCAAAATCGTCTGATGGAACATGAACATCCTGTGCATACCAGGCTGAGCCTTCATACTCACGTACCTTGGTCCAGGTATCGATTCTTTCGTATTCAGGCTCATCCCCGTACCCTTGCTCTTCCCATGAACCAGGAATCTGAATGCTCTCCCATGATGTGTTTTCACTCCGAGGAGGTGGTGATATCATTTGTTCAACGAGCTTATCAGACTCCAAATCCAAACGAAACTGCCATGTTCCATTTAAGTTCAATGTATGACGTACAGCACCTATATCAGACAAATTCATATCGTATAGCCATCCCTTCATCTGGATTCTTGTAAATCCAGTCTAAGATGTGAAGCATTCCGTGACCATTGCTTATCATGGGAAGAGCATGGACAATATGATGAATCTGGAGAATGTCCAGTAAAACCGAAAACGTTTTATAAAATAAGCATGGGCAAAGCCCAGCACTTCGTACTTATTCTTCGTTTATATCGGTAGCGGATTCTTTGGAAAGGGATTGCGTTCTTGCTTGTTTGTAAGCGGACGGTGATTCCCCTACATACTTCTTGAACTTACCGTGAAAATAGTCCACGTTCGCATATCCCACTCTCGCCGCGACCTGATGGACCTTCAGTCCTTCATCCAGTAATTCCTTGGCCTTCTCCATACGAACCTTGTCCAGAAAAACATTGAAGTACTCTCCTGTATGATTCTTGAACAACTTGCCGAGGTAACTGCTATTATAGTTAAACACTTCTGCCAGTACTTCGAGCTTGAGATTTTCACCAGGATTACGCTGGATAAATTCAATCATCTGTTTCAGTACAGTATCCTTGCTACCTCCACCCATACGTTGAATAAGTCGATTCAAATGCTCGACTGCCATCACTTTGAGATCAGACATCGTGAATTGATGATAGACTTCGTTAATCAGAACCGAATGTTCCTGCATAATGGAGTGCATATGTTGATTCGTCGCTGCGAGCTTGTTGATTGCCAGAGAAAATACCTGTGAGAACGCCGTCTTGATCGCTTGCTCTGTTCGATGATATGGAACCAGACGCTCTTCCATCTCACCCAGTACCCGCATGACTGATTCACTACTGCGGATGTCCAACGCATAATACAGCTTGTCCGCGAGTTCTTCCTCATCTGGTTCATGCGTTCCATCCACAGCTTCAACTCCTGGCACAATAACGCCTTCGCCTTCGTTGCCTTCATTCCATAGTATAATGCGCTGCTCCGTGAACAAGAATCGTTCCCCAAGAGTACGATTGGCCTGAGTGTATGACCGTGCAATCTCAGCAGTAGAATGTACCGGTTCTCCGGCAGCACCATACATGTGAATATCCCATTCTCCCAGTAGCCCTTCCAGCTCAACATAGAGATTCCTTGCAGATGACTCGGATGTAATCGTTTCCTTGCTTAACAGACCCAGACCGGAATGGAATGAAAATACGATGCCTCGATCTTTCTGGTCAAATGCTTCAATCAGTTTGCGTTTCATGACACTGCCACGTTGCAGGTCGGGCGCCGAGTGCATCTCAAGCAGCACAATCTGATAGTGAGGCCAATGCAGACCCAGGCTATCGTCTTCCATACTGCCCGCACCCTCCAGACTGTCAAAGAGCAAAGCCTCGATCTGATGCTCCCTATAGACGGTATCCTCACCTGCATGACGTGCCATCGTCTCCCGTTCACGGGTCAGGATCGTAGCAATACGCTCCAGCTCGCCAATAATCTCTTCTTCATCCACAGGTTTGAGCAGATACCCATCCACACCGAAACTGATGGCCTTTTTGGCATAATCAAAATCCGCATAACCGCTCAATATCAAAAAGTGCGAATCCGGATGATTCCGGCGCACTTCTTCAATCACATCCAGCCCGGTCATACCGGGCATGCGAATATCAATAATCGTCAGATCAGGCTCCAATTCCTCAAACCGAGAGATGGCCTCACGCCCGCTGGCAGCTGTAGCAATGACCTGGAATCCGTATTTTTCCCATTCGATAATGGTGGTCAGTCCCTCACGGATACTCGGTTCGTCATCCACCAAAAATACTTTATACATGTTGGTCCCCTCCTGCTGGCAAAGTGAAAGAAACCTCTGTTCCTTCCCCATATACACTCGTAATCTGCAATCCATATGGCTCCCCGTACGTCAGTGTTAAGCGTTGATGTACATTACGCATGCCAATGCGGCTCTTCTCCTGTTCCTCTGGTCCACAGATGAACTGCATCACCTCAGCCAATCGTTCCGGCGTTATGCCTGCACCATCATCTTCTACACGGATCTGCACAATGTTCTCTACTAAACGAATACTTATATTCACACGAACTGTACCCTCTTTGTTCTCCAGACCATGCACAATCGCATTCTCAACCAGAGGTTGAATAATCAAAGGTGGAATGTACATCTTCTCCACCTCGGGATCGATATGGATCTGGAACGCAAGTCGGTCGCCGTAACGAAATTTCTGAATTTCCAAATAGGAACGTACCATTTCAAGTTCAGCCCGGAAGGTTGTTTTTCCACTGCCAATCTCCAGACTCTTGCGCATCAGCTTGCCCAGCAGCCTGACGATATTGGCAATCTCTGCTTCGCCCTTAATATGCGCTTTCATGCGAATAGACTCCAAAGCATTAAACAAGAAATGAGGATTGATCTGGCTCGCCATCATTTTCAGTTTAATCTCTTTCTGGGCGATTTCCAATTGATTATTCTGTTCGGTCGCTTCTACCACCTGCGTCATGAGTTCATTGATACTTTTCACCATATAGTTAAACTGTCGTGACAGTTGTCCGATCTCATCGTTGCCATCAATTCTCGAAGTCACGTTCAGATCTCCTAATGCAAGCTTATTGAGATGTTTACTCAGCCGTAGCAATCGGTTCGAAGTGAGGAACGAGATGATATATACGAATAGTAGGGCGATAACCAGCACAAGGATAATAAAAATCATACCGATCATGCTGACGGTGTTGGCGTCTTTGACTATATTTTTGGTGGCAAAAACCGAAATAACCTTCAGGCTGTTCATGCTCGATCCAGGACCCAGCTCATCAATAACAATGTTGGAGGGTTCCCCCTGAAAATCAGCTTCTATGGTGCCTTTTGCCTGATTCTGCAGATCGACACCAAAATCAAGTTCGTTCAGCGTTTTACCTACCAGCTCTGTATTCTTGGCTGCAACCACATAGCCCTGCTCGTCCGTAATCAACGTCTCGAATTGCTCTTGACGCAACAATCCATTCAGCTCATCCTGATTGATCACAATCATCAGCACACCCTCGGTCCGATATTCGGCAAAAGGTACTTTGCGTACCAGGCTGAGCTTGTGTACAGGATTATCACCCTTGTCCGGAATGTAAAACCACCCGATGCTAGTCGTTTTCAGTGCCTGCTGATACCAGTAACTCTCTTCGGTCTGCTTGTCTACAGGAATGAATTCGAGGTTGTTGATCAGTGTCGGATTGGTCGAGTAAAACCGAATGCCGGCAACTTCACGGTACAGACGCCTGTATTCTTGAAAATCTTTGTATGCGAGATAAGCCGAGGTTAGCTCCACAACGCTCTTATACCGTTTGTTCACAATCTCCTTAAGATCCGCGTTAAACATTAAAAGGTTGGATATATCCGTTGGCACACGCAGCATGGTCGCCGTCTGGCTCTTGATCTTGTCCACATTGATGATCGTCTGCCCAATCGCATTGTCCAGGGCTTGCTGGCGAAAATAACTGGTCACAGCAAGACCAACGATCAGGACCGGGATCATGACGACCAGTACATAGGAAATGAGCAATTTATGCTTTAATTTTAGATTATTCGTGGTTCGTATCAGCCTTTTAAACATGTCTGCACCTTCCGTCATCTGTATAAGCGCTTACATATAAAGAGCAGGATCAAGATGTCCTGTCCCTTTAATTTATCATACCACATAACCGCCAGAATTCGGATTGTCATTGAAATGGGTATCTATATTGGCGGGCCACAAGCCAGCCTAACCCCGAACAGAAGAGGCCGCCATTAACATGGCGACCGGGCTTACCGAATTATTTCTGCTGACAAAAGTTTAGTGACTCCTAGATGGGCGAAATCCATGTCCTTTGGCACGCCATGCTACAATCAAAGCTACCAATGATAAAGCCAATATTGCCCAATTAAATGACGAAGCTCCCCATTGATTCAGAAGAACACCTCCCACCATTCCCCCTAGCGCAATAGCAAGATTCCAAACGGTTGTATTAATCGGCATGACGAGATCCACACCTTGTTCGCCCGTAGCTTGAGCAAGTGCGGTCTGCAACAGGGTAGCCGCACCGCCAAATGTCAGACCCCACAGGGCAACAGAACCAAAGACGACAACAACGTGCTCACTCCAAAGACCTAATACAAGGGAAATCAAAGCAAAGCCCGCAAGACTCATAAGAACCAGCATACGTAACCACCGATCAATGAACATACCTGTAACCCAAATGCCCACCAATGCCATCAGACCAAATACAAGTAAAATAAGTCCAACCTTGGATTCCAAACCGACATCAGTGAGAAACGGAGCAATATACGTGTATAAAATATTATGAGCTAACATCCAGGCCAAAACGACAGTCAAAATGGGAATGATACCGGGGGTGAACAGTACTTGCATGACAGAGATTCGCTTATCCGCTGACTGCCCCGGATAGTCGGGTACTTTCCAGAGCACCCAGAAAATCAGTACCAACGCCAGTAACGACATCAGCCAGAACACCGAGCGCCAGCCCATAAATGAACCCAGTAGCGTACCTGCCGGAACACCAAATGATAAGGCAATCGGCGTTCCAATCATAGCCACAGCCATGCCCCTTCCCTTGAGATGATCAGGTACCATGCGTAATGCATAACCGCCAATCAGGCCCCAAGAGACACCCGCTGCAACACCTGCCAAGAAACGAGCGAAAAGTGTCAGCACATAGTTTGACGAGAGGGCAGTAATGGTGTTGAAGACTAGAAAACCGATAATGGACAGGAGTAAAAGCGGACGACGTCGCCAGCCCTTTGTCAGCACCGCCACAGGTATGGCAGCAACCAGCGACCCAACAGCATACAAGGTGACAAGTTGCCCCGCCCCTGCCTCAGAGATCTGCAACCCTTCTTTAATTTGTGGTAGCAACCCCGCAGGAAGTGTTTCGGTCATAATAGCTATAAAACCCGCCATAGCCAGGGCCAGCAACCCTAACCACGGAAAACGATGAGAAGATATATCCGACATCTGTGCAGCTCCTTTTAAGATAGTATAGAACAAGTAACCGAATTATGGATCGATCATTCCTTATATTATTCAGACTGTCTCACCTTGTCAATGACTTTTGGATCGATTAGTATATAATTAAGAAAAAAAGGGGGAATCTCTTATGGCAAGAACGGGACGTCCGCGCATTTTCGATCGGGATGAAGCTCTATTACAGGCGATGATGCTCTTTTGGGAGCAAGGATTCGAGGCCACTTCATTACTTCAGCTTCGAGCAGCCATGGGGGATATTTCAGCAGCCAGCTTCTATGCAGCCTTTGAATCCAAAGAAGCGCTGTATAAAGAAGTGGTAGAACGATATATGGGAACGTTTGGACGTGTCACCGAAAGCTTCTCGGATCTCATGCTGTCACCAAAAGAAGCGATTGAAACAACACTAAGAAGTACCGCGAAAATGCAAACTGACAGCGCGCATCCATCGGGCTGTTTAATTGTGCTGTCAGCCAGCACATGTTCTTCCAAAAACAATCATATCCGTGACATTGCCGCTGAGAAAAGAAAACTGACTCGTAACCGCCTGCAGGATTGCATCCAGCGTGCAGTAGATGTCGGTGAAATTCCAGTTTCCACGAATGTAGCCATGCTAACCACCGTATTTGATACATTTATGCAAGGCATCTCTACACAAGCCCGGGACGGCGTACCTTTTGCCATGATCGATCAGGCTATCACGGAATTCATGGGCATCTGGAACCTTGTTCAACATCCAGCCTGACTTCACTTACGAACTGTTGATGGGTTAGAAAGACCAAAAAGGCACTCCCTCGATTGGAAGTGCCTGCTCAGTATAGAATTTGCGCGTTTGTTGTTAAGGCCGAGGTGTACTTACCCCATTCAGGATCAGTTTTGGATGAATATCGGCGCTCAGCGAAGCGGAGACGGCACAATATTTCTCTTCGGCCATTTGGATGGCTTTCCAGATACGATAATCCGGAATATCACCATCGACCTTGAAGATCAGATCAATGGATGTGAAGCCTTTGGGCATATCTTCGCTCCGTGTGCCTTGCGCTTCAATCTCAATCGACTCAATTTTGTCCAGGAAAGCGTCCAGAATCATCGTAATGTCGATTCCCATACAACCGCCAAGACCCGCGAGTAACAATTCCATCGGGGTCGCACCTTTGCTGTCACCACCATAAGCAGCAGTGGCATCCATGCCAACCTCGTAACCAGAGGGTCCTTCGGAAGTAAACGCGCGTTTGCCTTTCCATACGGTTGTTACATTCATGATGTTATCCTTCTTTCTTACAATAGTTTACGATTTGCAGAAATCCGTTCCGGGTACGGCTCGTTCTTCCGATCGCTGTTGTCTCCAAATATTTTTGATTTTTATTCACAAAGGACAATATTCGGAGACAAAGGCGAGCGCTACGCTTCTTCAGAATCGATTCCGTCCCCTTCACTCAGCAGCTTATCTCTGTAATCATCGTATCAATCAGTATAAATTGTAGTAATGTAATTAGAATTCAGTAATCTGTTGCAAGAAACGACGGGTGCGTTCTTGCGTTGGATGTTCAAAAAAGGCTTGTGGACTTGCCTCTTCCACGATTGATCCATCCGCCATAAAGACGATTTTGTTCGCCACATTACGGGCAAACTTCAATTCATGTGTCACAACCAGCATCGTCATGCCTTCCTCTGCCAGTTCCTTCATGACGGAAAGCACTTCTCCGACCAATTCAGGATCAAGAGCTGAAGTTGGCTCATCAAACAGCATCACTTCCGGCTCCATTGCGAGTGCACGTGCAATGGCGACCCGTTGCTGTTGTCCACCCGACAACCGGGATGGATACGCATCCTGCTTATCCGACAGCCCCACCCGATCCAGCAGAATCCGGCCGCGTTCAGCTGCTTCATCACGTTTAATTTTTTTCACCGTAACGAGACCTTCGATCACATTACCCAGCACTGTCTTGTGCGGATACAGATTGAACTGTTGGAAGACCATACCGGTCTGGCGACGAATCTCCAATACCCGGGCACGCTGGACACGCAGTGAATCAGCACTATTGACCACTACACCGTTCACTTCGATCTGTCCTCCAGACAGCTCTTCCAGTCCATTCAGGCAGCGCAGTAAGGTACTCTTGCCTGAACCACTTGGGCCAAGCAATACAACAATATCTTTGGCATCGACATGCAGATCGATGTTCGTAAGCACTTCATTTTTCTGAAAACGTTTGGTAAGTCCAGTTGTGGTAATCATCGGTTCTCTCCTCCCATCAGTAAGCGCGGGCCAGCCGGCGCTCCACTTGTTCCAGAATGGCCGAGAAGCCGATACTCATAATCCAGTAGATCACACCGATGGCCAGATAAAACGGCATATTCAATGCATATTGCGATACCAGCAGTTGTGCTGAACGCAACAACTCGGTAACACCGATCGCCGCCACAAGTGATGTTTCCTTCAACATGCCAATAAAGGTGTTCCCCATCGGCGGGATGGCAATCCGCACAGCCTGCGGGAAGATAATCCGTCTCATCGCTTGAGCCGGGGTCATTCCCGTTGCGTATGCAGCTTCCGTCTGCCCTTTAGGTACAGCCTGAATAGCCCCACGGAACGTCTCCGACAGAAACGCACCTGCATTCAGACTCAGTCCCAGACATGCTGCGGTGAGCGATCCCAGGGTCACTCCATAATCGACCAATCCGTAATAAATAACGAATAATTGCACCAGCAGCGGGGTTCCCCGCATGATGGATACATAAAACCTTGCGATCAACCTAAGCCACATCGGTCCCTTCAGACGAGCAATAGCAACGAGCACGCCGATGATAAAGGCAAAAAACATGGAGATCACAGTTACATACAGCGTATAGTAAGCCCCCTTCAGAAAGAAGGGGATATTCTCAAATACCAGTTCCATGGGTCAAATCTTCCCTTCGCCTTGCAGGTTCATTATTGCGCAGGCTCTTCACCAAACCATTTTTTGAAAATGGTATCGTACGTGCCATCATCTTTCATGCCTTTGAGGGCATCATTCAGTGCAGCTACCAGTTCCGGGTTGTCTTTACGTACAGCAATTCCTGCTTGGTCACTTTTAATCGCTTCACCTACAGCTTTGATATTGAGTCCATTGGCATCCACAATCGGTTTCAGTGCGTACATGTTGTTGATTGTTGCATCAATCCGCCCAGCATTCAGGTCTTTGAGTGAAGAAATGACATCGTCATAGGTTTTAATCGTGAAGTCGCCCACTTTCGGCAACACTTCATTACGCAGATATGATTCATCATTCGTACCCAGACCTACACCAATCGTTTTACCTTTGAAATCTTCCAGCTTGGTAATATCGTTATTTTCTTCTTTGACAATGATTTTAACTTGGTTCGTGATATACGGATCACTGAAATCCAGTACTTTCTTACGATCATCGGTAATCGTCATCTGGCTGATGATGGCATCCAGCTTTTTAGCTTGCAGACTAGGTGTCAGACCGGAGAACTCCTGGGATACAAATTCAACCTCAACTCCCAAACGCTTCGCAACCTCACGTGCGATATCAGCATCGTAGCCATCCATTTCTTTCTTATCGTTCAGGAAGTTGTATGGTGCGTATGTGCCCATCATGCCCACTTTGATCACGCCAGCAGACTTGATCTGCTCCAGTTCATTACTTGCCTGCGCACCGTTCGTGCCTCCATTGTCCGTTGCCTTACTTCCACAAGCGCTAAGTACCAGCACGGTCATCAGCAGAATCGCTGTCAAAGACCAGCCTTTACGAGTTTTCGATCCATATGTGTTGTTCATTACGTTAACTTCCTCTCATTCGTGTATTCATCTCTTGGTGTACATTTGGTTACTTCATTGTCATGAAACCGCAGTTGTACCATTATTCCCTGTTACTTGCTTAATCATGTGAATCTTATGTGCCTAAGAGTCCGTAAAACTCAAAGCTTGCTGCTTCAGCTGCCAACGTTGAAGCAGTCATGGCTGAGAACTTGCTGTGCAACTCATCCGAGCCAAACAACCATCGCGATATCATGCCTTCAATCATGCTTACCAACAATGCGGCCCGAAGCGGCACATCCATGTCCTGAGGCAACATCCCGAGTTCGATGGCACGTTCCATATTGTGACGGAACGCTGTCTCGACGGCATTACGTGTCTCCTCGACCAGACGTTGAACGGATTCTTCGGTCACGATGCCTTTGAGCAACAGCTCCATAAAATAACGATTCTGCGCAGCAAATGAGAACAAGTCGGTGAATAGCCTTTCCGATGCTTTCACCATATCCTCTACTGATCCGGCATCCTTGCGGTACCCTTGTCCAATCGACTCAAGTAACTTCTCCTTGCCCGTTAAGACAATCTCCGAAGCAATGGCTTCTTTACTCTTGAAGTGCCAGTAGAATGTCCCTTGCGCCACACCAGCCTCGCGGACGATATCGGAAATTTTCGTCTGATGGTAACCTTGGGTTGCAAAACGTTCCATCGCTATGCGTATTATTTGGTCCCGGCGTTCTTCACCGGGTTCCAAACCGTTAATTTTGGTCATTCATGTAACCCTCCCGATTGATCAGTCAGTCAGTTAAGTTATATCCTATGGGATAACTAGGTTTTTGTCAATATAGTTTTAAACAAATGGTTACAAGCATAAGTTGAAGTTGAGTGCATTTGTGATCATAATAGGTGATAGCCTTGTTCAAATGAACAGGCATGGTCAAGCAGGACAGCCTGTGCTGTCACCTGCATTTCAAGGAGGAAGAGAATTGGACATTATATCATCCATTATTATGGGCATCATCGAAGGTTTGACTGAGTTTTTGCCCGTGTCCTCTACTGGACACATGATTCTGACTGCCCACTTGCTGGGTTTATCGGAGGACAACGAGTCAGTCAAAACGTTTGAGGTGGTTGTTCAACTCGGAGCTGTACTTGCTGTTGTTGTACTGTACTGGAACAAATTCATTGATATGTTCCGCTTCACCGGAGGAAGCAGACCTTACTCCCGCCGCCTCAATCTGGGACATATCTTCCTGGCGATGGTTCCTGCCGTAGTCATCGGACTTGTATTCCGCGACTGGATCAAAGCACATTTGTTTGGTCCCGAAACAGTGCTGTACAGCCTCGTTATTGGGGGTATATTGATGATCGTAGCCGAACGCTGGAGCCGGAAGAGTGGGCGGATTACTACCCATGATGTCGATGATATTTCCTACAAACAGGCATTCGCGGTGGGTATATTTCAGATCTTGGCGTTGTGGCCAGGCTTCTCCCGTTCCGGGTCAACGATCTCAGGTGGTCTTTTTGCAGGGGTAAGCCGTGTAGCCGCTGCTGAGTTCACATTCCTCGTGTCTGTGCCGATTATGATTGGTGCTACGGGATATGACCTGTACAAAAGTATCGATCACCTGAACGGTAGTGATTTCCCAATCTTTGCGATTGGATTCATCGCTGCATTCATCGTCGCCATGCTGGCGATCAAGACGTTCTTGTCCATTTTGAAAAAATTGAGCCTGACCGTCTTCGCTGTATATCGCTTCGTCTTGGCAGCCGTCTTCTTTATTATTTTGATGTAATCATTACAATTCAATTCATTAAGACAGGCAAAATCAATGGCGGCCTCGTTCCTTTCGGAACGAGGCCGCCATATTTATGTTCTGTGCTATGCATTCTGTTGCTTCATGGTTCTGTTGTTGCTTCAAGACAGGAATGTCTGTAATTAGAAGAAGTCTTGTTCTTCATTACTTCCTTCTTTTGCTCGGGTGGGTCATTGGTAATACCGACTAGGTTTACTATGTATCATGGACATCCAGATTCATATTCACTTCTGGTAAGAAGTCTGGCTTAGTACCACTCTTTTACTTGAATGTTCCGGTGTCTCTTCCGATACCTTAATCTCTCAAGCAAATTATATCTATTCTCCTTTTGTTCCTGCAGCAACTGCTTCACTCCGATCATCAATAATCGGTATCTTCGGTCATCATTGTGACTTAATTGGTGCATTTCTTCAAAAATTTCATTCTTCATACAGATCTTGTTCACTCCAAATATTCAGTTTGTTCTCACAGTATACATGGGAGCACTGAACAAATTCTAAACAAGTGTTGTTCTTCAGCTTCACTTATTCAACAAATGTACATCATGCGGGCTGAAATGAAGCATAAAAAAACCTTCCTGTCGTTGGACAAGAAGGGGCTCCGTAGCTATGTTAATTCATAAACTCTATTGCCTTCGTACGCTTATACTTTGGATTCAAGCGTCTCCAGATACTCAGAGATTTGAGCAGGTGTTTTCGCCCATTTGCTGTGAAGATGTGCGATTTTTTTGCCGTTCTGGAAAACGAGCAGGCTTGGAATGCCGCGTACGCCATTCTCTTCGGCAAACGGCTGGAACTTCTCTGCATCCAGGGCATAGAAGGTTTTATCCGTATGCTGGTCGATAACATCCCCGATAAAGCGATCCAGGTTTTTGCAATCCGGACACCAGGTTGTATCAAATTTAATGACGGTAAAACCATCAGAGTTGATCGTATCGAGATATTGTTGTTCACTTTGAATTCTTTCCATATGTCATCTCTCCTTTGGTTGTTCTTTTTTTTAGGCTGATCTTCATTGTACCTTGTATAGTTACAATTGAAAATAGGCTTAATGAGGTTAACGATGCTGCTTGTACAGATTAGCCGGACTAAGCTCCCGTATTTCCTGAATTTCCACAGCTGTGAGCACGGGTGAATTCGAAGTGGCAATATTATGCAGCAACTGGTCTCTTGAACTGGCACCAGGGACAACTGCTGCTACCGCAGGATGGGATAATGCGTAGCGAATAGCCGTCTGAGCCATGCTGCGTTGATCCGTGACCAGACGACTTAGCCCTTGCCGAATGGTATATAGTTGCTCTGGTGTATAGTCCAGATAACCTTTATCTGCCTTGGCAGATCCAGAATCGGCGAGCACTCCGCTAGCCACAGGTCCACGGGCAATTACACTGATCCCCTTTTGTTCTAATAAAGGCAGTACCTCTTCTTCCGCTCTGCGGTCAGCAACACTGTACTGATTCATCACACTGACGATGGAAGCCCTCTCCACATATTCCCGAATCACATTGGGACGAATGGAAGAAATACCGTAATACCGGATGAGTCCTTCTTTCTTCAACTCCTCAAACGCTTCGATCGTTTCTTCGATGGGGTCGTCCAAGGTTCCGCCATGCAACTGATAAAGGTCGATATAATCGGTCTGCAGTCGTTTCAGACTTTCATGCACAGCCTGCTTGATATAGGCTTTGGATGGGTCCCAAGACCAGCCCTCCTTACCAGCAATACGACGATTACCTACTTTGGTCGCCACAACGACTTGGTCCCGACGTCCCTTAATAGCTTGTCCTACAATTTCTTCATTACGCCCTTCATCATACAGATCGGCTGTATCCAGCAGATTGACGCCGTGATCCAGAGCTTCATGAATCAGATCTATAGCGGGCTCCATATCGGTTCCGAGCGACATACAGCCCAGCCCAATCTCAGACACCATTAGTTCGGATGTGCCCAGACGATTTTTCTTCATAAGTTATCTCCCTCCATACGTTCTGCAAGTATCCATTGTACCATTCTTGCTGGCAAAAATCGCATACCTCGCCAAAGCAAAGGTGGCTTTCGATTGCACAAAAAAACCTGGAACAACGTAGTTCCAGATTTCTCATGATCATCATTTAATTCAATCGATAGACGAACTATCGAAATCTATTTCACTTCCACGCGTGGTCTGGTTTTACTTCTTCCATTAGATGAATTGGAGCTTTTCATCATACCCGAGACGGTGCTAAACAGCTTATCTCTTGCTTGTTTGTTCCTCATCAGGTAAGTTACACCTGCACCAAGGGCCGTCATAATAATTCCTCTTCTTTTAGACATGTGCTTCTCCTCCTTCAGGATAAATGTACATCGTGTCTTGTTTGACAATTACCCTGTGGGAGCAAAACGAAACGACGTACAGGCTTGATCGCGCAAAAAAAATATGGCCTCCGAATTCAATTCAGAGGCCATCTTCCAATCGTCCGGTTGAAACATCAACCCAACGAAATAAATCAAACAAGCTTTCGTACAATCAAGACATAGGTCCATGTCCATTAATCGGACGGCGTTGCGACATGAGTCATTTCTTCATGTTTGTAGGTCGAACCATCCGCGGTCAGATAGAAGTGACCGATCGGATGCAGATCTTCATCCAACTCATAGACAAGCGGAATGCCTGTCGGGATGTTGAGCGCCATCACGTCTGCTTCGGACAATTGGTCCAGATGCATGACGAGTGAACGGAGCGTGTTACCATGCGCAGAGATCAGTACTCTTTTGCCAGCCGACACCATCGGTTTAATCTCCGCATTCCAGTACTCCAGTACACGCTTCGATGTATCCATCAGATTCTCCGTAAACGGGATCGTGCACCCGAGCCGCTTGTACTTGTCCAGATCCTGCACATATCGATCATCGGTTTCGTCCAATGCAGGGGGAGATACGCTAACGGAGCGTCTCCATTCCTTCACTTGGTCTTCCCCATACTTCAAAGCAGTCTGCTGTTTGTTCAGTCCTTGCAGTGCACCATAATGGCGTTCATTCAGCTTCCAGGTCTTCGTAATGGGAATCCACATGAGGTCCATCTCATCCAGCGCAATATCGAGTGTTCGAATAGAACGTTTCAGCACGGATGCATAGGCGTAATCAAAATCAAACCCCTGCTCCTTCATGATCTTCCCAGCTTTACGAGCTTCTGCGTAACCATCCGTCGTCAGATCCACATCTGTCCATCCGGTAAAACGATTCTCTACATTCCACATGCTCTGTCCATGGCGAATCAAAACAACTCTGTACATAACCGTGAACCCTCCTTCCATGGAAACATTACCCGCAAGTCAAACTAATTAGCACAGTGAAACGTTCATCACATTAATAATATGGTGCCATCATCAGGTATACCACGACACCTGTAGAACTGACGTACAGCCAGATTGGCATCGTCCAACGTGCAATTTTGCGGTGTTTCTTCAATTGATTCGTCCAACCCCACACAAGTGTGAACAACGCCAATGGGACAATGAGGGCTGCCAGTATACTATGGGTGATCAGAATGAAGAAATAGATGGAACGAATGATGCCCTCGCCGCCGTATTTAGACGTCTCTGGTGAGAGGTAATGAAACGTCAGATATGTCACGAGGAATAACAGTGTTGTTGAGAATGCCGCAAGAATGAATCGTTTGTGTAGCTTCACATTCCGCTTGATAATAGCAATAAGCGCTGCGAGCAGGAAGATGAAGGTAAAGCTGTTAAACACGGCATTAAACCGCGGTAACACCGTAATATCAAAGGTTACATCACCTTTGTAACCAATCGATGGTGCGAAGAACAATAATAAAATAATGACATTAGCAAGAATGGAAATCGTAATAATGATGCCTGCGAAATTTTTATTGCTCGTCGGGGATGGAATGTTCGGCTCCCCTTTGTTATTTTTGCCCAATGCAAAATCCTCCTCATATCCTAACTTCTATGTTCTATATCATTATATCTCGGCAATTCCGGGCTGTTAAGTGACAACACTCTGAACAAAAACCTTGGCACTTCACTATAAAATGCCCATTTGCGGTCATTTTCAATCAAATCCAATCCGGTTCCCATTTACCCCAGTCCGTATTTGTGGTATAATTAATGCAATTAATCACATACGCGTTGAAACTGGAGGAGCCTGTCACCAAGGCCCCTCTTTGTCTTTTTCAGGCACAGAACGGCACTTTTCTAAATGCCTTTCTGTGCCTTTTTATTCGTTTAAAGCTTGGATGGGCATGCTTCACCCTTGGACAGGATAACCTATTGACGCTAACGCTGGAGAGGAGTACACCTATGGAATTTATTTTGGTTCTTGCACTTATTTTGATCTTTACCAAACTTGCCGGTGATCTATCCGTAAGATTGGGTCAGCCATCGGTTTTGGGGAAACTGATTGTCGGTGTTATCCTCGGGCCTGCACTTCTTGGTTGGGTGGAGAAAACGGATTTCGTTCATTACATGGCCGAGATCGGGGTACTGTTGTTGATGTTCATCGCCGGACTGGAAACTGATCTGGAGCAATTGAAGAAAAACTGGAAGGCTGCCTTTGCTGTGGCCGTCGGCGGTGTTATTTTACCTTTTGTAGGGGGATATGGCTCGGCCTTGGCTTTTGGTATGTCGCAGACACACGCCCTTTTCTTCGGACTATTGTTCTGTGCGACTTCCGTAAGTATCTCCGTGCAGACGTTGAAGGACATGAATCAGCTGAGTTCACGTGAAGGTACCACCATTCTGGGTGCAGCCGTTGTGGATGATGTGCTCGTCGTGGTTCTGCTCGCCGTTATGATGAGCTTGCTCGGCACAGGTGCAGGGGATGTCTCTATTGGATTGTTGATTGGCAAGAAACTTCTGTTCTTTGTCATCATCTTTGCAGCAGGCTGGTGGCTTGTGCCACGGATTATGAAATGGATGGCACCGTTACGGGTCACCGAAACCGTGATTACCACAGGACTCATTATCTGTTTTCTCTTTTCATACTTTGCTGAGTGGATGGGTGTTGCGGGTATTATCGGTGCTTTTGCAGCAGGGATTGCCATCTCCCAGACTAACTTCAAACATGAGGTTGAAACTAAAATCGAGCCGATTGCTTACGGGATTTTTGTCCCGGTATTCTTTGTCAGTATCGGCTTAAATGTCACCTTTGATGGTGTGGGTTCACAGATTTGGTTCATTATCGTCATCAGTCTCATCGCCATTGTCACCAAACTCATTGGTGGCGGAGCTGGTGCACGGCTGACCGGGTTCGACCGTTCCTCTTCTATTGCTATTGGGGCAGGCATGATCTCCCGAGGAGAAGTTGCTCTGATAATCGCATCCACGGGACTTGCTTCGGGCTTGCTCGATTCGGAGTACTTTACCAGCGTTGTGATCATGGTTATCATCACCACCTTGGTTACGCCACCTCTGCTCAAAATAACCTTTGCACGTAAAAAAGGAGAGCAGCGGGTTGAAAAAGGGATTGAAGAGTCACATTTGAACGGATGAGCTATTGAAATCATTCTGTAGTTAAAGCTATACTTGGCTTAGAAATGCAATATATCGGTCGTGAAGCACACGCCGCTTTGATCCATTCTCTCCTTCAACACGAAGGTTGGAAATGGTCAGAGCGGCTTTTTGTATTTTCGGATGACGACCTGTATCCCTGTTCACATTCGTTTTATTTTATTTTTAAAGGAGATGAAGACGATGAGTATTGATTTTGATGAGGCTTACGAAGTGTGGATGCACTCCCTTATGGAGAAGGAAACGAACCCCAGAGTGCTTTCCAGAATAGAACATGGACTTGAACATGGCACATTGGAATTTTTGCGTTCCGTTTGGTTTCCAGTGATGAAAAGTTTTAACTATCTGCAACCCGAATGGGAGGTACGGGACTTTCATAACAGCTATCGGTATCTGGATCTGGCTTATCTGCCAGGCAACGGCGTTAAGGGAGGTATTGAAATCCAAGGATACGGGCCACATGCTCGTGATCTGGATGTACGGCGTTTTAAAGATTTATGCTGGCGGCATTGTCTGTTAACGCTTGATGAATGGATTTTTCTGCCGATCGCGTATCTCTCCATTAAAGACGAACCGAAACGGTGCCAACAGCTTGTGCTCTCTTTTATGGGAAAATTCATTGCTACGGACGTTCCGACATCCTTAAATTGGCTTGAAGCCGAAACTGTTCGTTTTGCCTGACGCATCATCCGTCCATTCGCTCCCACGGAACTAGCAACACACCTGCGAATCACAGATCAGCATGCTCGAAGAGTTCTTCACAGCCTGATTGATCAAGAGGTATTACATGTCGCTAGTGGCACGAAACGATATCGAACCTATATCTTACGAACATGAGACACGCTATTTCGCCTATATGGCACACGTCCAATTTTTAACGAACTCAGGACACCTTATTGTGATGATATGGAGTAAATCTGGGCACTTTTTCGGGCTTTTTCGTGAAATAAGGTGGCTGAGATTCGTTAGAATTTCAAAATTGTTCAAATCTAGGTAATAAGCTCATCTGAGTTCGTTAGAGTTTTGGAGATGACTTTAAAACGCTTGAATTTACTTAAAATAGCTTGCGGGCTAGCCTACAGTTTAGGGGAAGTTACTTGTAGTCGATTAAATTACTTAGAATGAGGTCTCCGACCATACATAGAGAAACAAAAAAAGACCACCTTACACTCAAGAGGTCTTCCATCTTTACCCGTTATTGCACAGGCTGTCCTATTTTAAGTTAACACACCGACATAAAAACCAATGGAGATAAAGACTACACACCAGATAAATGCACCAATGCCTGATACGAGAACATACCTGCCCATTGCCATCTTGCTAATCCCGGAGAAACAGCACATCAGATGACGAATGCCTGGAATGAAGTAACCCAGGATGATGGACCAATATCCATATTTGAGAAACCACGACTCCACCCTGCTGAATCGTTTGGCATTGACGCCGACCCACTTGCCGTATTTTTCAACCAGCGGCCTGCCCGCTTTCTTGCCGATCATATAGCTGAGCAGCCCCCCGGTAAATGCGCCACCGAAACTGACGGCGATGGATACGGAGTAATTCAATACCGAGATGGAGGCGAGATATCCAACAAACGTCATCATCACCTCATCCGGAATCGGCATGCCAATGACACCAAGAGCCAGTAGTCCGTATATTGCGAAATATCCATATTGACCAATAAATTCTTTTGCAAATTCCATACTGACTCGCTCCTTATTTCGGTTCCACAATATCCTTCTCATGAGAGGCTAGCACTTGTTTTAGTGATGGGAATCGGATTTGGCTCACCATGAGACCGGATAGTACAATAATGACAACATAAGCTACACCATGCGTGAAATAAGGACTCCAAAGCGCGAAAAAGGACATCAGACCCCCTGCAAATGTAATCGGCATCCCGACAAAACCACTGCTTGCTGTCTTCTGACAGTTATAACGAGCCAGACGCAACGCACCGCAAACTGGAAACAATGCGGTCAGTGCCATACCCAGCACACTCACTTCATTCATGGAGTTCAGGTACAGAATCAGCACGGGGGCTGTTCCGAATGAAACCACATCCGCGAGCGAATCCAGGGCTTTGCCAAACTCACCCTCACAATGCAATTTGCGGGCCGCAAACCCGTCAAAAAGATCAAAGAACATCGCTACCCATATCAGCATCACAGCCAGGGCGAATTCACCATGAATAGCCATAATGACTGCCAGCATGCCTGAACTCAGATTCCCCAAGGTTAAAATCGATGGTAAAGACTTCATAAGATTTGACTCCCTTTCGTACTAGGCTTTAGGAAAAATAATATAAAAACGGACTCCATCCGCTGTATTCTCCACTCCATAACCGCACCCGTGCAGATCAAGAATCTGCTTCGCAATGGCCAGACCGAGCCCGGTTCCCCCCATTTTGCGATTACGTGAGCGCTCTACCCGATAGAACCTTTCCCATATATACTGCCGCTCAGCTTCAGCAATCTGCTCGCCCTTGTTCTCAATGGAAATGTGAACCAAACCGTCACGCCTGCTGATCTCAATAGTTATATCGGTATGTGGTATCGCATGACGTATAGCATTCATCATGATATTGAAAATAACTTGCTCCAGCTTGCTTCGGTCACCCTCCACCGTCTGCTCTGTTGTGGATACAAGCACCACATCCAAACCTTTGTCCTTCAGCTGCGGACCCAGACGGCCAGCGATATCCTCAATCATGTCAGCCAGTGCAACAGCATCTGTATTCAACTGAACCGCTGAAGATTCCAGTCGCACCAGATCCAGCATTTCTTCAACCATCGTTTCCATTTTGATGGTCTCATCGGCGATGATCTCAATGTAACGCTCACGCTTGCTCTCACTCACACCATCCTTCAGCCCTTCGGAATAACCCTTAATAATGCTGATTGGTGTCTTGAGTTCATGCGATGCATCGGCAAAAAATTTGCGCTGACGCTGTTCAATCTGCTGCTTCATTTCCATATCTGTACGCATCTGTGTATTAGCCTGCCTCAGCTCTTCCAGTGTCTGACCCAAGGTTCCTGATAATGCATTCAGACTATTGGACAGACTGCCGATTTCGTCATTACGCCGGATGGGTGACTTCACCGTGAAATCCAGGGTAGACATTTTCTTGGCGACATGGTTCAGAGCCAGCAGCGGCTTCGTTACAATTCGAGACAGAAGCAGAGCCAGTAACAGAATCAATATAAATGCGCCAATACCAAAATACGCATAGAACAAACGTGTTGCCTCGTTCGCTTCCCTCATCTCCTGTAGAGAAGTAAGCGAGAAGATCAGTTGTTGCTCGGGTCCGGAGCGATGTACTGGAGCAATGGTGATCACGTTCCGAACACCGCTCCAGCTATCCGTCCATTCTTCATTGAGCATTTTGCCATTCGCCAAGGCAAGTTGGTCTTCGGTGGACAAAGGGAACCGGCTATCCAATGCCTGCACCAGCAGTCCTTGTCTCTGACTCCACGTTGCCAGATTGGGAAGAACTACCTCGGTCAATACGCCTGACCATTCCTTTACCGGTTCAATCGATTCCTGAAAGCTTTCTGTTCCCCATGCGGCAGAAGTGGCATCCTGGATTTTGAATGGGTAGACCATGGACCCGCTGGCTGGGCCTCTTACCTTCAGTTCCTGCCCATATTTCAAATGGGATGTAATCCAGCCTGCATTCTCACTATTGATAAACAAAGACAAGGACACCTTCACAGGACTCCCGTCTTCCTGAAGCAACGTAATGTGGAACGGGTCATTAACCAGTCTTCCGGTATTCGTCAAAATGACTAGATGAGACTGATTCTGACGCATGAATTTCCCGGTCTCCTTGGCTAGTTGTAAATCACTCCAATGTCCATTGGAATATTGCTGTTCGAACTTGGACAGCTTTTTCTTCATACTGCTGACCTTCTGATGCTGATAGAAATCGGGAAACCAGACCAACTGAGCAAATACCGTTGTTCCGTATAGAAGTACCAGACATCCTGCCATGACCAGAAAAAGCTTCATCGTTACGCCATTTCTTCTCATGCTTCTGCCTCGAAACGATACCCGGTGCCAATCACAGTCCGAATGCACTTGGCTTCATTACCCAATTTGCTCCGCAGCTTCTTGATGTGAGTATCCACAACACGTGAGTCCCCTTCAAAATCAAATCCCCAGATCCGATTCAGGATGGCATCCCGGGACAATACAATGCCTTCATTTCGTACCAAATAGAGCAACAGATCATACTCCTTGGGCGCAAGCTCCACTTCAATGCCGTCCTTTTCCAGTCGCCGAGCCCATGGATCAAGGGTTACCTGTCCGAAGCGAATCACACCCTGCTCTCGTCCAAATGAACCTTCGACCCGCTTCATTAAAGTCTCTGCACGTGCAACAAGCACACGTGGACTGAATGGCTTCGTGACATAATCATCTACGCCCAGCTGGAATCCATGAATTTTGTCGTCATCCTCGGACCGTGCAGTCAGCATGATAATAGGTACGGTGGATTGGGAGCGAATATGCCCGCATAATGTCCATCCATCCATTTCAGGCATCAAAACGTCCAGAATAACCAGATCCACCTCATGCAAAGCCAACAGTTCCAATGCCTGTACTCCATGTTCTGCTTCTATGACGTTCCATTGTTCTTTTATGAAATAATCGGCCACAATCTCACGAATGCGGCTTTCATCTTCCACCAGAAGCACTGTTCTGATCATGGCCGACTCTCCTTTTTAGATTTCTGATGATAACATACCTATTCCATGTGTCGTTCATGTGTCCAGACATCTTTTGGAATGAACCCCATGATATATACGATTAATATAAGCCAAAAGTTACTAATTTTTATCAAAATTCGCACAAAAAAGAAGCCGTCAACGAGCAATCTCCTGCTCATTGACAGCTCTTGAATGAAATCGAAGTGTGTTATCCAGAAGTGATGCGCTACTGCGCGCTCACTGGTAACACTTAGCGTTGGTGCTCCAGACGGTGTGCCACATGCAGTGTCGGACCAACAAAACGGTTCAGCGGGAATCCGCCGGCAATCGCTTTGGTCACGAAGGCTTTACCTTCACGAACGGCCTCTTTCACTGAAAGGCCACGAGCCAATCCCGCAGTAATCGCCGCAGACGTCGTGCAGCCCGCACCATGCGTGTATCCGGAGCCGACAACATCGGCTTCAAACCATTCGTAGTTGGTTCCATCATAGAGTAGATCCATTGCTTTACCCGGGTTGATCACACCTCTGTCCTTGATCAGAACATGCTTCGAGCCATGGGCATGAATTGTTGCTGCCGCTGCTTCCATCTGTTCTTTGGAGCGAATCGGTCCACTCTTCGCCAGTTGGGATGCTTCGAACAGATTAGGTGTAACCAGATCGGCACCTGGCAGCAGGAATTCGATCATTGCTTCCGTATTTTCCGGTTGCAGTACTTCGTCCGTACCTTTGCAGACCATTACCGGATCGATCACGATCTGTGGCAGACCACTGCGGCGAATATGCTTCGCTACCAGTTCAATAATATCTACAGAACCGAGCATACCTGTCTTCATTGCATCAAAACCGATGCCATCAAGAACAGTGCGAAGCTGCGCTTCTACTACATTTAATTCCACAGGAAAGACCTGGTGATCCCATGTATCGGGCTCCATTGCCACAACCGTAGTCAGTACGGTCATACCATACACACCCAGCTCCTGAAAAGTTTTCAAATCAGCTTGAATCCCTGCACCGCCGCTCGTGTCCGAGCCAGCTATTGTTAATGTTTTTGGAATCGTCATGGTAGTTGCATTCTCCTTTGTGTCTCAGTTGACATTATCCTATCCCTTGTACGAGCGGATGTCAATGGCATCTGAAGCCACACAGAGCATGGTTTTCCGAATGAATCAATTCACATCTTTGGTCTCCAAACGAACCATGGACATCGAAGCAATCCATATACCTACAGCTCCAAGGGTCAGCGGGATAACAATAAGCGAATGAATGGAAACTTCCGACCCGTTGAATCCGGAGCAGACAATCGAAACTAGCAAAATGGACGAGACCATTGTCGCTGTAACAGAATGCTTACGCATACCGAAGAATAGGGGAATGAGTGCCATACACGCAGCCGATAAAGAACTGATACTGTACTTCACCAGAAGTCCCAACATATCCCGATTGCTCAGTGATTCAGGAATGAAGGAGTAGAATTGATTAACAATCAACAGCAGTGAACCCATCAACAGATCGGTAACCATAATCATCACAAATGTAAAACCAAACACGATAATCAATTTGGCCGCGATGATTTTATGACGCTGGATGGGATAGGTGAACATGACGTTCATGGTTTTATTTCGATACTCACTGATCACCAGCTTGGATAATAAAGCTCCTGCAAATATGATGAAGGTCGCTCTCACAAATGTATCGATAATTATAAAGGCGGTCTGGTAATCGGCATAGGCATAATCTTCTGCTCCCACATCCATGAATCCAATCATAATCAGGAAAAGAAGAATGGCTATGTTGGCAATACCTGCACCTGCAAAATTACGTGCAAAGCGGTGCTTCCGCATCTCAAGTCTGATTAGTTTAAGCAACGTCTTCATCCCCTTTTACCAACTTCATGAAGTGTTCTTCTAGGGAATGAGCCCGTTTGGATATCGATTCGATCTCAATGCCGTGTTGAATCAGCTTGGTGTTCAGTTCCGATGGAATGATTCCCGGATCATAGATTCGTAACGTTTGGTCATCGACCAGTTTATAATTACTCAAACCAAGCTGGTGTTCAATGACATAAGTCGCTTTGCGGATATCTACCGCCTGTAACTCGATGTACTCATTTTGACTTCCACGAATGCTCTCCATCGATACTTCCTCCACCAAGCGACCGCCGCGAATGACACCAACCGTGTCCGCAATTTGCTCTATCTCGCCAAGAATGTGACTAGAGACCAACAGGGTAATGCGATACTCATTGCTAAGGCGCTTGAACAAATCTCGCATCTCCCGGATCCCTACAGGGTCCAATCCGTTGATCGGTTCATCCAAAATGAGCAGTTCGGGTGTGGTTATGAGTGCACGAGCCAATCCCAGCCTCTGTTTCATACCCAGAGAGAAGTCCTTGACCGGTTTCTTGCCCGTATCCTTAAGCCCTACCGTTTCCATCGTGTTGTCGATGATCTTTTTGTTGTGAAACCCCATGTATTCACAGTGAAGCTCCAGATTCTCGCGAGCAGACAGCCTATCATAGAAAAAAGGATATTCAATAATGTTGCCCATTCGTTTCAACACTTCATAGGATGTAGGTGTAAGCTTCTCCCCAAACAGTTCAATTTCTCCTGTTGTTGGTTTAACCAGATTGGTCAACATCTTCATGATGGTTGTTTTGCCCGCACCATTCGGACCGAGAAACCCATAAATCTCACCTTGCTTAATATTCATATTGACGTTGGATACAACCTCGACCCCTTCATATACTTTGGTCACATCTATCGTTCGTGCGATATAAGTCATCGTCTTGTTCTCCTTTACGTCCCCTGTCCGGGTTCCTATATCTGTATTGTAAAGAGAAAAGTCTGCTTTTTTATTAATCAAATCTTACAAAAACCTTAAGCTTGACCGAAATTGCCAAAACAGGCTCTACCTGGCCTTTAAGGTAACCGAAAATACAGTCCGTTGATGTGGCACACTATGTAAATGAATACTTCCACCCATCCGCTCCACTAGCCGCTTCGTGATCGTCAGACCAAGGCCGCTGCCCTGATAGAGTCGATTGCGTGAATCCTCCAGCGTATACATACGTTCGAACACACGACTATGCTCACTTTCAGGAATTCCCTTCCCTTGGTCCCAGACTTGTAGCGTCACAGGTCCACCTGTCGAATGTTCGAGCGATAGCCCCAGCACCTTACCCTCTGCTCCATATTTCATCCCGTTGGTAATGAGATTATCCAACACACGGTCCATTGCTTCTTCATTCGCTTGCACGAAGATATCACCATCAGGTATATCCAGCTCCACATGCAACCCGAGATTCGTCAACATTTCATAAAAAGAGAGTATCTTCAACCGGCATAATTCGCTTATATTAACTCGACTAAGCACCAGCTCCGTGTCTCCAGATTCCAGCTTCGCCAGATCGAAAAAGGAATGGATCAAACGTAGCACTTCCTGCGCCTTATCTTGTATTTTCTCCGTCATAATCTTCCGTTCCTGATCGGTCAATGATGGACTGTGCAGCAAGGTCTCACTATAGCCCAGCACAACCGTAAGCGGCGTTTTCAGATCATGCGAGATGTTGGAGAGCATATTGCGCATCTCCTTCTCCTGGTTGGCATAACCGGCCGTCGCACGGTGCGCATGATCCAGCAGCTGGTTCATGTCTTTCAGAAGCTGGCTAACTTGATCATCACTGTTGAATACAAGCAAGCGCTCAAAGGTACCTTGATCCAAAATAGCGGATATTTTCTCATGAATATAAGAAAGGTGTTGGCTGCGTTTCCGCAATCTCATCCACATTCCAATGACCACAATGACTAGAATAACTGTTGTACTGGCAAAAATCAGTGTCATGTCTGCTCCGCCTCCAGCTTATATCCGATGCCCCAGAGTGTCTTGATATACTGGGGAGCCGAAGGGTCCGCCTCTACTTTTTCTCGTAAACGGCGCATATGTACGTTAATAATATTTTCGTCTCCATAATAATGATCGTTCCAGACTGAAGCGTAGATCTGAGCCTTGGTGAATACTTTGCCGGGATGAGTAACCAATAGCTTCAGAATGCCAAATTCCTTGGACGTCAGCTTGACGGGTGTACCTTCACGCTCCACCTCGTACGTCTCCATGTCGACCACAAGTCCTCCGAGGTGAATACGCTGATCTTTAGCCACTTCAGCCACAGGCTGAGTAGTATAATTGGCGCGGCGAATCGCAGCTTTAATGCGGGCAGTCAGCTCGATTAATGAGAACGGTTTGCTCAGATAATCATCAGCGCCGAAGCCCAGACCCAGCGCTTTGTCCACCTCCCCATCCTTCGCAGACAGAATGAGCACAGGTACCAAACTTACTGCCCGAATGGTTTGTAGCACATCCATCCCACTCTTACGAGGCAGCATCAGGTCCAGAATAACCAGATCATACCCCGGTTGTGATTGGCTGAACTGACGCTCTGCCTCTACGCCGTCATATGCATACGTGACGTCGTATCCCTCTTTTTCCAGATAAGGTCCGACCATTTCACTAATTGAACGATCATCTTCAACAAGCAACAAGCGGTGACTTGACACAGGATTCCCTCCACCATGAACATTTTTCTTTATTACCTCACAGTTTGTTTGAATTGGCAATGACATACGAAAAAACCTGGCAGGAAACACACTTTGGTATAAGTGTGTTTCCTGCCAGGTCTATGAGCGTCTGTAGATGAAGGCTTGTGCGTCTAATCTCTGTATCCGTTCTCGCTGTGTATCCAGCACAGTCCAATGGTTCCTGCACCTGCATGGATACTCACCACAGGGATAAACGGCATGATTTCGGTCTTTAATTTAGGGAGCAGATTGGCAATCTGCTTCTTGATCGTGACGGCTTCTTCCTGATTGTTCGCATGCATAATGCACACATGCTTTACTTTCTCCACATCCAGCTTGAGCATATCCAGCATGCGCTCTTTCGTCCGCTTGAACGTGCGAATCTTCTCATTCACAACCACTTTGCCCTCTTCAAATCGAAGCAACAGATGGATCTTGAGCAGTTGACTGATGATCAGCTGTGTGCCCGACACCCGTCCACTGCGGTGAAGATGCTGAAGACTGGCCGGTATGAGGTAAAAGGACATGTTATCAATCATCTGTTCAATGTTTACTTTGATCTCGGCAGCCGAACATCCCTGCTTCTGCCATTCCAGTCCTTGCATAATCATCTCACGGTGAGGATAGGCACCTGCCTTTGAATCAATTGCGGTCACCGTCACTCCTGCAATATCTGCAGCCTGCATGGACGTATGCAGCGTTCCGCTCAGTGCAGTAGAGCAATGAATCGTAATAATCTCATCGTACTTGTCTTTGAGCGACTCATACAGTTCAATGAACTCGCCGATGGGTGGTTGCGAACTGCTCGCACGTGAGGCCTCCGCAAGTTTCTCATAGAACGTTTCAGATGTAATGTCATCGGTTTCCCGGTAACATTCTTCTCCAAATACGATGCGCAGCGGTACGATGTAGATATGATTTTGCTCCGCAAAAACGGGATCCAGTGTACTGGTACTATCGGTGACCCATGCAATTTTCTTCATGACATCCTTCTCTCTTGCCGGATTGTTCGTTCTGTATCCTCAATCGTCAGGCACAAGCCCGGCGGTTTATTTAAAATTTGAATATTTCACATTGTAAACGTTTGCGATACTACCTCTCAATTATAAAGGAACGGACAGAGCGTTGTCTTGTGGCGCAATCATGAACAACCCTATTAATTCCATTTATAGCTAAAAAAATGTCTTGCCTGTGAAGGAATAAATTGGTATGCTGTTGTCCTTCTCTCTTTTTTCGCCTTGACTGAAGTGAACGGATACGCCGTTCAATCCACTTATCGGAGGTGTCACATGCTTTATTTCACTCTGGCTTCCAAAGCCTACTCCCGGAACCTGCAATACCGCGGGGCACACATGGTACATAACTTGGCAAGCGCCATGTTTGGTTACATGTACGCCTGCCTCTGGATCGGCATCGGGGCCGACCACACGCTTGGGGAATACGGGACACAGGGGATGATCAGTTACATTGCGTTCACGCAATCCTCTCTCTGGATCTCGGGTTTTCTCACGAATGGATTGGGTATTCCCCTATCCGTCAGGACAGGGCAGATCGCACTGGATCTAATGAGGCCTGTTCACCTGTTCACCCACCTGATGGCGCGCGAATGGGGGCAGATTGCCTACCAGTTTGTGTACAAAAGCATTCCGATCTACCTACTCTTCTCCATTGTCTTTTCCCTGCATTGGCCCTCAGACGTTTCAACACTATTCTATGCCGCACTTGGTCTTGCTGGCGCCGCATACTTGTCCATCTGCATGAACTACATCATTGGTGCCACGTCGATGTGGACCACAGAGTCCTCCTGGCTTCACTGGGGCAATCACGCGATGATGAATCTGCTGGCTGGTTTCTTCATTCCGCTGGAATGGCTACCGGACTGGCTTGAACGAATGGCCTGGCTATCACCCTATCCTTTCCTGCTCTATGTACCTACCCGAATCTACCTTGGTTTCGAAGATGGCTCCTTACTATGGGGAACCTTGCTTTGGTGTGTCTTCATGACGTTGATCTGTCTTGCGATCACCCAAGTGTTACGTCGTAAAGTGGAGGTGCAAGGCGGATGAAACGAACTTCCTGGTTCAATTTATATAAAATGCTCATTCGAACAAGCATCCGCAGCCGGATGCAATACAAGTTCAATTTTGTTATGGCGTCCGTACTGGCCGCTTTAATTCAGATCTCCGAGTTTCTGATGGTTGCTCTGGTGTTGCACAAATTTGGAGCGATTAAAGGCTGGTCCCTCCATGAGATTGGTTATCTCTTCGCCATCATGACGTTATCCAAAACACTGTACCGCACATTCGGCAACGAGGTTCATCATCTGGAAAAATATCTGGTTAATGGTGAGCTTGATCAACTGTTAACCCGTCCGATGCCCGTATTGCTGGCACTGCTACCGCAAAACTTCCGCATCATGGCTGGGGAAGTCCTGCAAGGCGGGTTCATTCTCTGCTGGTCTCTGGCAGGCATGATGCAGAGCGGACAGATCGGCTGGACTGCCATTCCTTTCTCCCTGTTCATCATCCTGACGGGGGCAGTCATTCTCTTCTCCATCGGACTCGCTACTGCCACACTCGGATTCTGGACCACACGCATCGAGGAATTACAGACGATCACCGAGGATGCAGCACGAACGGCTGCCCAATATCCGCTAACGTTATATCCCAAATGGATGTCTGGCATTCTGCTAACAGTGATTCCAGTGGGATTCGTCAACTACATTCCGTCACTCTACCTACTGCGGGGTGAAGGAGGAGCGTGGGTTCTAGTTGCTGTTGCGGCGGTTGCCGTACTGAGCTTGGCAGCAAGTCTACGTTTCTGGCAATTCGGCATGACCAAATATCAAAGTACAGGTAGCTAAGGAGGCGTAACGAATCATGAACATGATCACAGCACGGCATCTGCAAAAGGAATTCAAAACTCCTGTTATTCGCGAAGGACGTTTCTCCGGGTTACGTACGTTATTTTCACGTGAATATGTGTCCAAGGAAGCGGTACGCGATATCAGTTTTGATATCGGCCCAGGGGAGTTTGTGGGCTACATCGGTCCAAACGGGGCTGGTAAGTCTACCACGATCAAAATGCTGACAGGCATCCTCCACCCAACCTCGGGCGAGGTACGGCTTGGCGGTATGAACCCGCATCAGGACAGGCGCAGAACCGTTGGTCGACTGGGCGTCGTGTTTGGACAGCGCAGCCAGCTCTGGTGGGATCTGCCCGTGAAAGATTCATATGATATTCTGGCCGAGATGTACGGCGTCCGTGCCGAGGATAAAAAGAAACGGCTGTCCCAGTTCGCCGAACTGCTGGACCTTGAATCGTTCTGGGCCACGCCTGTTCGCAAGCTCTCGCTTGGACAACGCATGCGTGCGGATCTCGCAGCTTCCATGCTGCATGATCCCGAACTGCTTTTTCTCGATGAACCGACGATTGGACTGGATGTGAACGCAAAGCGGAACATTCGCCAATTTCTACGTACACTAAATGAAACGTTTGGCAAAACGATTTTGCTGACCACACATGACATGGACGATATTGAGCAGTTATGCAGCCGGGTCATGGTGATTAACCATGGTCAACTGACATATGACGGCACGATCTCATCGCTTCGCGAAACCATCGGACTGCCTACGTTGATTCGGGTAACGTTCCGGGGAGCGTTTCACATCCCAGATGTTGTGTCGTCCGCGATACAGATTACAGGAGTGGAAGGACAGATCGTCACCACCCAAGTGAACCGTAAGGAATGGAGCACAATGGACATTCTTAAGCAGTTGGAGCACTGGGGTGAGATTGAAGATGTAGAGATGAAAGAACCCGATTTCGAAGATATCATTCATCGGGTGTACTAGTCTGCCCATTTTGTAATGAAATTGGATGAAGACCTGTTCTTCTGCCGTTACATGAAAGAGGGACATGACGTACTGTAATAGCGGAGGTGAAGCGTCATGCTTGTGACCAAACATGTACTGGCAGCATCCAGTGTACACGCCACTCCCTATTACATCGTACGTGGCATGATGCCAGGACCAGTGATGTTCATTACATCCGGGGTTCACGGGAATGAAACAGCGAGTATGGCCGCTGCACAAAAGCTCGCAGATGATTGTGCGACGGGTCGTCGTGTCATTCAGCGAGGGCTGCTGATTATCGTGCCACGCGTGAACCAGCAAGCCTACGCAAAGAAAATCAGAGGCAAGCCAGATCTGAATCGTACGTTTCCACGCCGTATGTCAGGCAAGGCAAAGCATCCATTGGCAGCAGCAGTTTTTCAGCTAGCCCGTGAACATCGGGCCGACTGGTGGCTCGATCTGCATGAAGCTAACGGCCTATCGCAACTTAGTTCGCGAGTGCTTGGACAGACATTGATCACCAATCCTGGCAGTCGCACCATTCCAGTTTGCAGAAGAATTGTCAAATGGATGAATCGATCGATTGCCACTCGTGATCGTCATTTTAACCTCAAGCAGCATGAATTGCCGGGATCTGCCCGTACAGCGGCTTCAAGACTATTACAAGCCCGTTCTGTTACGGTGGAGACCTGCTGGAGTCTGAAGCGCGCCACCCGTATCAAGTATCAGACGGAGATTGTGCACCATTTTCTACGTGAAGCGGGCATGTCATGATTGAGATCATGAAGATACAAATAAAAGAAACCTAGAACATAGAGCGCCCGAAGTACATCTTCGGGTGCTCTATGTTCGTGGTGTTTTTTTATCTCTGCATCATTGCTTCCAGAATTTTATTACCCACAGGGTCCAGCGGCATGAGTGGATAAAGGTCTTTTTTAGTTATAAACTTGAATATTGCATCCAGATACTCATCCACAATGGAGGCTGATCCAAAACAATAATTGGACAATAATACGACGCCTATCCCCTGTTGCTTGTTTATAGCCAAATAACTGGAGAAACCAAATGTGCTACCGTTATGCCAGAGAATATTCTGATCTGAGATATGATCACTAAACCAGGCATAATGATGGGTCGAATCTCCAATCATTACAGGCATGTGACTTTGTTGTATTGCAGAGGCTGGCGGATGATCTTCATTCAGATTGGCCTGCACAAATAAACACATATCGTGAAGAGATGACTTGATCGCCCCTGCCCCTTCATGTATACCGGTATCCCAGTGAGGCATGTTTTTCCCCGTTGAGGTATGTCCATCTACAAATCTTCCATTCTGTTCTGCATTCAGCATAACAGCTGTCTCCGTCATCTTTAATGGACCTGTGATATATTTTTGCAGCAGATCATCATAAGTACTGCCTGATACTTTACATAGGATATAACCCAGTAAGCCCACGCCGGTATTGGAATACTCAAATGAACCCATCTGATCCGTAAAGTCAGCATCGGATAAAAAAGCAAGTAAATCATCCTCCGTATAATTTGAAAACGGATTGTATCGATTTTTCTTCGAAGACAGGTTTGTAGCCATTCCAGGTAATCCAGAGGTATGCGTAGCAAGACTTTTTAAGGTCACCTTATTCAAATAATCGTTTTTACCGTTGTGTATGTACTTGCCAACCGTGTCATCCGTGGAAAGCTGCTGTTGACGTTCCAATTCTAATAGAAGGATCGATGTAAAAAGCTTGGTTACAGAGCCGATTTCGAACAATCTGTGTTCGGGAGCAGCCGTGCTCTTCTTTTGGGGATTGCCTACCGAATGATATTCGATATCGCCCTTTGTAATTATGCCAATCTCAAGATGCAGATGTTTCTTTCCTTTGATGTAATCGGATACAAAATCTTGTAAATCCCTCATAGAAAATGTTACTCCTTTTTGGTGTAAATTTCATTATTGGAATATTGAAATTGCTTTAACCACCACTATGTATTGGCAAACTACACTATGTATTCGTTTTATATCTCCGATTCCCTGCTCGTTAGTCATCTCCTGTTTTTCTGCTAAACAGGAAAAGAGCCGCGATTACGGCTCTTTCTTTGTCACCCTGAACGACTGAATATAGTTGTGGATATCATCTTCTGGCGTCTTAAGCAATCTGGCCAGATGAATCTGCATCTGTTCCAGGTGATCGATATGCTTCTGAATATCAGTGATTCGGTCAGAAACGAGTGTTTTTAACGTATCACTTTCCACATCTTCCTGGCTGAGCAGTTGCAGGGTCTCTTGTATTTCCTTTAAGGAGTAACCCAGTAGCTGGGCATCCTTAATGAACTTAATTTTGACAAGATAATCCTCGGTATAGACCCGGTATCCGTTGGATGAACGACGGGGAGCAGGCAGAATCCCGGTATCCTCATAATAACGGAGAGTTGCCATACTCACACCGGTACGCTTGGCCAACGTTCCTCTTGTCATGGTTTCCATGCCTACCCCCTCCACCCTTCTGTGGATTTATTGCGCTTGTTCGTTGCGTATCTTGGTATATTTGGCATCATAGGTAGCCTCGGGGAATTTCGCCGAAGACTCTTGCAGCAATGGCTGCTCGTCCCCTTTGAGATAACGGTCAAAGAATGCCAACGCATAAGATCTTGTTATATCCACATTATGTTCTGGCGTCATGCCTCTGGCAAACATTTTTGGTGAAATTAACGAAATATCTGTAAAGCTCTGATGGAAGAAATTCTCCACCGTCAGATAATAGGTATCATTCAGACTGCTCGTCATCACTCGATCCAGATCCGGATCAAACTCGGGGTAAAACACTTTATCTTTGGACGAAGCATTCGGATCGAAACTTTTGGCCGTTCCACCCGACATGATATACATAAATGGCTGTTTCAGGGCTGTCTTGGATACGGTTCCCCAGAATCCGCCTTCCAGGCTAAGTCCTGCTTGGAATCGCTCATCCTGCGCCAGTGCTTCCGCTGTCGTTGCCCCACCATATGAGTGACCCATGATGCCCACTTGATCCAGATCAAGCTTGCCCTCGAGCAATTGATTCGGGTCATGTGAATTCCATTGGGTAAGCGTATCAAGCACAAAACTTGCATCAGCTGCACGGATACCTATGCCTTCTACATTATATTGATACAATTCCTCTGACGTTGCAAAATCTGGATCGGCTTCATAGGAGACTGCACGTCCATCGGGAAATGTCACTCGTGCTGACGTATACGGGTGATCTATACCCACCACAATGTAGCCGTGGCTTACGAGCTCCTCAATCATTGTCATACTCTGAAAACGGGCTGAGCGGATACCCGGCGAGAATAGCAAAACCGGATACTTGCTCTGGATGGCGGACATCTCAGCTCCTTGTACCACATGTGTTGGAATGGTATCCAGATAACTGAACACCTGAGACGGAATGCCAAACACCAGACTGATCGCTTCTCCCAGTTCACTAGGGTAATGCTCCAGCGGCAACCCTCGGGCGGCCTTCTGATCTACTGGGTACCACACATTAATCATAAGCTCACGCTTGTCTCCTGCCTCGGATGTTCTGGTCTCTTCGCGAGATTCATCTACCAGGTGTTGAGAGAACGTGCCAATCGCAAATGTGCCGGTTGGTTCAGGCATCGTAAAGGCAGGTAACAGCCAAGTCAGTATGATTGAACCTGCACTGAAAGCCAGAACCAGAATCGATGCCAGCGTCATCTTAATCCATGAACGACGGTTGGGTTTCTGCACGCTCTGAACATAACGGCCACTGCGGTATGATTTCATGAGTTGAATGATTAACGTTATTAATAATACAAGTCCAACAAGATACGTTGGTATCATCTGCACGCGAAATGAATTGATCAAGCCATGCAGAAGCACTGCCAGAATCAGTGCTGAGAGTGTACCCACTGTCATTGCCCGGCGCTTCGGAAACACCAGCATAAGTACCGTAACAGCTACGGTTACCAATACCAAAATCCATTCTAAAATTCTCATTATTCAGCCTCCCATATTCCTTGATGAATCAAGAATAAACCTTGAAGTATACTTCAAGGTCAAGGCTGAATATATGAACGAAAAATGGATGAAGCAAGCCAATTGAAACACATTGAAACACCCGATGAATATACCCTACATATAGCCCGAATGCACTTGTACGGTATATTCATCGGGTGACCACAAATGACTATTCTACGGTTACCTTTGTTCGAGGCATGGTATGCATCGCTCCTGAGGTCACATGCGCCTGAACGACGTACACTCCAGGTTCCTGAAACGAATGCTTCACTTCGTATATACCCTCGCCTATAGATACAGCCTTCGTCGCTCCCCGAGATTCAAGCTCTTCGGCACTCATCATTCCTTGATCGAATGAAGGTGCTTCGGGTTCATCCTGTTCATTCCATACCTGAAATTGTACATGATCCGCATCATTTACAGGCTGTTCTCCCTGTGTCAGCTTGATCTGTAAGGCAACCTCTTCATTCACTTTCGCCTTATCCGGCATCATGAGTTTCACCCGGATCATCTCCGGCATCTCCCCGGAAGCAGACTGTTCCTCATAGGAGCAGCCAGCGACCAAAAGGATCAGCACCAGGAAGGGCGTGAACCAACGAGCTTGTCCGCTCATCACCATCTATCCTTTCTTATCAAGAAGATTTTGGTGTTTTGCCGATACCCCACAGCATCACGATGATGATAATAAATGCAATCAGTGCCAATAGCGGAATGGTAATAAATCCAAACCAGTTCAAGTAGTCGGTATAACATGGAACCTTTCCGCACGCCACAGCATTACCTGTAGCCGAAAAAATACGCTGAATCGTTACATGATATAACGAAATGCCTCCACCGACAAAACTAAGTGGGAGTACGTATTTCGTGATGCCCACGTCATCTTTAAAGTAGGCAATGCCCAGCAGGATCGTTAGTGGATACATAAATATGCGCTGGTACCAGCACAGATCGCATGGAAGAAAGCCCTTGATCTCACTGAAATAGAGACTTCCCCCTGTTGCAATAACGGAAACGGCCCAAGCAACAAATAACCGGGTATCCACATTTCTCGCTGGGCGCTCCGATTTTGATGGTGTACTCATTCCTCTGTCCCCCTCTTCAATTTGCTTATACCAAATTATCATACCTTATTCTAGACTCCATCGGCTATTCAAGCTGTTATGTAGGTCATTACTCGATGATTATACCAAATATTTGAACTTTTGGGTGAATACAAAAAAGCTGCCGTATGGGGCAGCTTTTTTGTTTAATTCATATGAAAAACGTTGTATTACATCGATTTAGTCAGCGTAATGGACCCATCTTTTTGTGCCCATTTCACGTCCCAGTTCAGAAGTTCAGCAATGAAACGCAGGGGTACTTGTGTACGTCCATCTTTGTTTACAAATACAGTTGCACCTACGTTTTTCTTCACGCCGTTCACTTCCATCACGTTGTTGTTCACCCAGAATTCAAGGGTATCATCGCCAGCCATTACCGTTACTTGCTGTGCTTTTTTGTCCCATTTCACCGTTGCACCAATACCTTCGCTCAGGAAGCGCAGTGGAATGTATGTTGTGTTTTTCCAAAGCACTGGTGTAGTGTCCATGTTGGTTGTTTTGTCGTTAATTTTCAACATTTTGCTGTTCAGTTTCATCCACACCGTTGTCATTTCTGGCGCTGGTGCAGGTGTTGCTGGCTCTTGGAATTTGTCATTGAATTGAGTTACGATCGCGTTACCCAGGGCTTGACCTACACCGAACATCACTTTGAAGCCTTCACGATTCGTTGTGTAAGAAGCATCATAGTTACCTGCTGCATATTGATCCAATACGTTTTGCACTTGATTTTCATGCGTTGTCAGGGCTTGTTGTCCTGCTGCTTTTGGCAGATTGCCAGCTGTTGCCGAATCCAGGAATGTAGCGAACTCTGTTGTAAATCCATCAATACGTTTCTCTACTGCTGCACGAGCCGTAGCATCGTTGTTTTTAACAGCTTTTACATAGTCGCTTTGCGCGTTAACGTGATTGGTTACCCAAATTTTCTCGAAAGCATTGGCACCATCGTTACCGTAAACGGAAACAATCGCTGCTTTGAAGTCAGCTGTGTTTCCAGCTTCAGCTGTAATCAGTGCGTTGGAAGCGGTTGTACGTCCATCAAATTCCTCTTGCATTTGCAGTGCCGACAGCGCAAAGTGCTCGGAAGCCAAGTGGTTAAGTGCAGATCTCAGATCAGCTGCTTTGGTATCCGCTTTGGTATTTTCGAATTTCTCAGGCATTTGTGTAGTAATTGCTGTGGAGAGTGCCTTACTTACGTCGAACATTTCTTTGAAACCTTCACGGTAAGCCTTGTATGCATCAGCGTAATCTCCAGCTACATACTCATCAAATACTTTTTGCACAAGATCTTCATGTACTTGCAGTGCCTGTTTGGCTGCTGCTTTTGGCAACTTGCCTTCGGTAGCTGTGCTCAGGAATGTGGAGAACTCATCCACAAAACCGTTTATGTTTGCTTGTGCTTGTTTGATGCCATCCTGGTTGCCCATTTTGGTTGCTTTCACCAGATCATCTGTGTATTTGTTATGAGCGCGGAAGATACGTTCGAATTCTTTGGCACCTGCATCACCATATAGGGAAGCGATTGCCGGTTGCATATCCAGTGCATTCTGGTCGAGTGCTTTGTAGGCTGCATCTGCATCTTTTGCTCCATCATATGCTTTCGCCATTGCCGTTACGGCGAGTGCGAAGTGCTCGGACAATAGGTGGTCCAGGTTCGCTCTCAGGTCAGCCGCAGGTGTGTTCACGGATGCTTTCATCATGGTCATTGGTGTCTGTGGTGCAGAAGCTGCTCCAGCGATCCCCGGCATCAACAGTGTCAAGCTAAGTACAGGTGCGATAAACTTCTTCATTTTCATTTTCATTACGTGTTCACTCCTCGATTATGTTTTGTGTATAATTTCTTTCCTCGTCGTCGTCTTCATAGGGTGTAACGCAGGGTTCTCTATTCTGGATCACTCTGTAAGTGAAAAAAATTCGTAGCCTTCAGTCAAGAAAGCCGCGAATGCCTGTTGTATAAAGGTTTTTTAATATTAAAAAAATATAAAACTGCAGTGATCTTTCCGCTCCGAGACGATATACCTTCTGTAAGACAGGCACTTCATTTCCCTTTATTTCTCAATTAAAGCTTACATCAAAGGTTATCCTGAAGTACAATGAAGAGAATCATATTATTCGCGAAGGGGGTCCATTCATGACCTGGTTGCCTTATGTTTTAATTGTGGGTATCGCCTTATTTGGAGGTGTTGCTACCATGATCATCGGAAATTCGAAAGCCAATCAGACCAGCAATCCCGAATATGATCGCCGCACAAAGCAAAACCTTAGTAAACTTTCCTATGTATACGTTGGTGCGATTGTCCTTGGTTTTGGTGGACTAATCCTCTATCTGTTTAACTAAAATGTTTCGATTCGGCAAAGAATACGTTCAAACATGCCAAGCAACTTCAAGTTTCGTTCTACATTCTCCATATACTTGCACATGTTTACAAGTTGGAGATAATTCAGAATTATTCTGGATATGTTCGGGGTTTAATATAAAGCCATAAGGGACAGCGAGCCCATTAAACAAACCAAACCCCAACTTGAAGGAGAGATATATGATGAAAAAAAACATGAAGAAATCCGTAGCAACGATGATGGTACTGGGCATGACATTAACAGGAGCAACGGGCGTATTTGCTGGAACGCAACTGGAGAAAATCTCTGCATACCTTAACCATGGAATCAGCTTTAATGTTGATGGCGCGGCTTACTCACCAACGGATGGCAATGGCAACAAACTTGCGCCAATTACCTATAACAACTCCACTTATCTGCCTGTACGTGCGCTTGCCGATGCGCTACATGTACCTGTATCCTATGATGGCAAAAAAGGACAGGTCATTATCGGCCAAGCGACAAGCAATCCTTCAGCCTTGACGAATGTAACATATAGCACAGCACAGAAAGAGGCGATTCAAAAGGCTTTTGCACAATTCGATGGTTTCGAGACCGCTTATGCACCTCAACAGATGATCGCAGGTGATACGTTCAAAAGTGTAGGTGCGGGTGGCGATGGCGTCAGCTTTGTTTTCAACCATATGAAAGTGGATGTGTCTCCAAGAGATTATTCGGACGGCTATACGAGCAAAGACGTGAAACTGTCCAATGGCGTGATCGCCAAATGGTACACACCAGATCAAACGGGCATGCTCACGTTCCAACTGGATGATCGCTACGTCACTCTTAGCTCGCCGGATCATAAGCTGAGCCAAGCTCAGCTGCAACAAGTCGCTGTCTCTGTTCAAAAGTCTAACAGCAACAACGATCAAGGGATTACTGCATTCGCTGATGTGAACTATAGCAAGCAACAATTAGATAACATTCGCAAAGCATTTGCGAAGTTTGAAGGGTTCACAACAGCCTATGCCCCACAACACATGGTTGCTGGAGATACGTTCAAAAGCGTAGGTGCGGGCGGTGATGGTGTAAACTTTGTTTTCAATCGTATGAATGTAACGGTATCCCCTAAAGATTACTCGTTCAGCTATGATGGCAAAACGGTTAAACTGCCTAATGGCGTATCAGCCAAATGGTACACACCGGATCAAACGGATATGCTCACGTTCAAGCTGGATGATCGTTATGTAACACTCAGCTCGTCAAATAACCAATTGACTCACACTCAACTGGAGCAAATGGCGGTATCCGTACAAAAAGTGAAATAATCGAAACACCTTCATTATTAAAAAAACAGGAAATAAAACAGAAACACACATCATCTCGGTCCCCTCTATGATTAGGGACTGATATGATGTGTGTTTTGTCCTATGTAAGACGAATTTCAACTATTCTGAAAACAAGGCTTTCGTCCAGCTTCATTTTGAAAAGGATGGGGTTATAATGGAATGTACAGCATCTTATATCCGAGCGAAACGGAGTGGACATCATGAACCAACGCATTGATCTGTCCCCAGAAGAACTGCAACAACTGGCAGGTGAGTTCAACAAGGCATCGCAAAATGGACAAGATATTCTCGCCCAGCTCAAAACGATGATTGATCAGTCTGAGGGGCAGTGGGAAGGCGAACGTCAGCGGGAGTTTCTCGGGCGTATGAATGACAGCATGACAAACATCGGTCATTATTTGCGCGGTTTACAGGAAACCAGCATCAGTCTTCAGCAGACAGCGACGCGTTTCCGCGAAACGGATCAGTCACGTTAGGACTGATCCGTTTTTTTTCATTTCCTCCTCATATGTAGAACCGACCTTTACAACTCGGGTTACTTACGCTCCAGTTCCGCCGCAAATGTCTCTTCCTCTTGATCCACATATCCTCTGAAAATGATCTCTTCGATATCTTCATGATTGAATACATACGTATAATCCGGATTAATGTAGCCCTCAGGGTATAGACAGCCAATATAATCAAATTGACGGGGTGGTTCTGTCATTAACATCTGCTTGCGTCCATAGATGACAAGCTTTTTGGTGCCTTCTTTTAAGCGAATAACAGACCCATTGGGCAGTAAGGTAGATGTTTCTTTGTTTATCATGTAATCTTCCTCTCTGTATTCTGTAATGTATTGCCGGCTTCCACAGGCCTGTTCAGTACACGGCGAAGCCAGTAGTACCGGTGTAAATCCATCATAAAATGAAACACAACAAAGGCCAGCATGATATACACACTCATAAGTACAACAGCAACCGTCTGTTCTGTAACAAAGGCCAGAGAAATATTGGCCAGCAGATAACCACCGCCAGTCAGCATAGTCAGCGTCGCAACAGGCATGAGAGCGCCCTTATCGGACTTTTGCCTGTTAGGTGACTGCTTCAACCTGTTGATGTGAAACTTCGCATACTGAAAAAATGCAAAACCGTATACGACAAACGAACCGATCGCATACCATGGCGTTGTGAGGCCCAACATGCCGTAGGCAAACTTTTGAATAATCATCATAAAGCCTAATGAACATACGATCCCAAATACACCCCGAAACAGGACATAATTCAATTGCAACCTGCGGGGAGCCACAATCAGAGCAATGGCCCATACATTCATTACTGCCAGTGGCGGGAGCAGTAAATATGCATACAACGGCTGAAACGGAACACTGAACACTGGGATGAGCAGGAATACATTGAGGAAGAAAAGAACGAGCGTACCTGCGCTGAAACGAATTCCATCCACGGCGTATACCGCAAGATAGTTCTCGAATGCATCCCGATTATAGGATGTTCCTTCATACACGGCAGATTCGGAAGTATTGGATGTCTTGGTAGTTCGTTTATGACTTCCCATCTATTTGAACCACCCGGAAACCGTAGACCAGGCTTTCTTCGCTCCATGTTTTACAACATCCTTCACGGAGTCATCCTGCCCATCGCCATCCAAATCCATATTCATGGTTACCCCTTCTGCAAGATACGTCAGACCTACGGATACACCCAAGCCGACCGCACCTACTGCCAGTACAGGCGCCGCCGCAGGCAGAATGGCCGCTGCCAAGAGAGTCGCTCCCACCGTTGTTGCCCCACCGACCACAACGTTACCGATGATATCTCCAGCAATCTTGTCACCGGACGCATTCTGACTGATGTTCTCCTGCGTATCCGTGAATACATCAATACCAACACTCGCCCAACCCAGCTTGTCCGTTAATGCCGATTTAACTGCATAACCTGGCTTCATCATCGAGGCGATTTCCTTAATCTGAGGCGTAGCTGTTCCGTTCGCTATTTTGGCTTCAATGTCTCGGACATAATGGATTTTGTAATCCCTTGGTCTGCCGTTCACCAACGGATTACCTTTTACTGAATCGTAGCTTTCTCGAACCAAAATACGTGGCGTGTTTCGGTTCAGCTCCTGCTTGACCATATAACCGTTTTTCACTCGATATCCCAGTTTGGCGACAGCCGCAGCAGCGGTTAGCGTACCTACTGTGCTTCCGGGTCCATCAAATGGTGCGAGCAAATTAACACCTGTAATACCAAATGTCCCACCCGACTGATCCTCCTGTTCCATCTTCTCACGAGTAGTCTTTACATACGTAGCCAGCTGTTGCATACTCTGTCCAGCAGTCTGAAACCGCTGTTGATGTGTCTGGTACAGACCAATAATGGTCTGTCGATTCCCCGACTGCCAGGCTGCTCCCTGAATGGCGTGTTGCAGAACACTATCCACCTGCTGTAGCTGTGCCGTCACCTGTTCAATCTGCTGTGCGAGTGAATTCAGATAGTCTGCCTTCATGACAATTTTGGTCAACTGGATTCCCCCCTTGGTTTAAATGTATGTATGGCTCATATCAGACTTAAACTCCAGACAATACGGATAATGAACGCGTCGTTAGCAGAAACAGGCTTTGCACTAGCTCTTCTTCCGTTACCTTGAAAGCTGTTAATAGACCGTTCTCTTCCCCCTCAAGGAACAACCAGTTACCGTGGAGGCTGCCTATAAAATAAAGGGTTTGTGGCTGTCCTTCCTGTCCTCGGGTGTACACTTCGAACTGCCCCCACTTCTCAAGCGTGGCAAAACCTTTAGCCAATGTCCGAATTAAAACCTGATCCAAGAGATTGTCCTCTTGTAAAAGAGATTCGAACTTCTCCAGGGATGAATCGACTGCCAACGCAGACAGATGCTTTAACGTTTCTCCCTGAATGAATGTACGAATCGTATCCTGTGATTGAGGGTTTACATTGGATGCTACTGGATCGGGTAGTTCAATTCGATTCCCCATGACCTGAAACATTTCTTCGAATTCATCAAAAGAAGTCAGTACCGCCTGATCTTGTGCAGGTTTCCAGACCCACTCAACCATCTGCATGCCTGACAAAAATCCATAGGTCACCGATGATTGCCCATCTGCTGCACGCAAATCCAGTCTAGTTATTGCACTGCTGAGCTTACAGCCTGTAAGCAGGTTATGTACTTTCGGATCGATGGTGATCTGCTTGTTATCCAACTCAATAACACCATCTTCAACTAAACCTGCGAGAATCAGTTCATAGGTACGTTCGGCCTGTTCCCCCTGTAATGCAGGATTATTCAGATCCGTGAGAAGCTGATCCGCTTCCGGAATATTCATCAGTTGAAACAGAAACAAGGCTTCCCGGCCGGAACACTGAAACGATGTATATGAAGGCAAAGTCATTCCCCTTTCCCAATTGGTCAATATAAAGAGGTGGCGAAAGATTCTATTATTTTATTGTAAAAGGAACCTTGGCTGGGCTCAATGCGCCCCCACTCCTGATGTGAGACGTTAAGCCTGATTATATTTACCCAAAAAAATAGCCAAGGCACAGCAATGATGCTGAACATGGGCTATTTTTTTGCATATTCACGCTCAATCGGAAAACAAATGCTTTCTCACCAGTTTCCTATTCATGTACATCAGCCAAACGAACAACCCTGCGATAGTACATCGCATCCATCAAATCCTCCCAGTCGAGTTCACTGGCATTAACGTCTCGATAATAGACCGCAGCAGCAGGCAAGAAACCAATCAGTGGCCCTGTACCACCGCAAATCAGACTCCCACCGTCCCCGCCTTTGGGCATCACGTCTCCAGCCGAATCCAACGTAAGCTCATACTTGTAGGGGTCCCCGGCAAACTGTATGCCAAAGAAATTCCGTAGTTCCAGATCATAAGGACGATCATCCTTTTCATTAACCAGTGAAGCATCCGGTTCTGCCGATCCATCCACAATCTCATCCACGCCTTCCAGACTCCCAAAGTGCTTCAATTTCATCGTATAGTCGAAGCTGTCTCCCCAAGGAAATAACGTGCGACAACCGCCGCCATAGATATACTCCCATTCGTCTTCGGTCAGCAAACCAAAGCCCGCCGCTGCTTCCTCCCTCACGACGTCCTCCAGTTCTATTCCTTCGTTGAACCACAGAATTCGGACTTCATCTTCACTTTGACGAATTAGACGGAATTGTTGATGCAATTCATATTCACGAATCTCCGACTGCTTGAACTGCTCCAGTGCTGACGGGAAATCAGGATCTTCCTGCACGTGTGCTTCCTCCTCGGATACTTCAATCCAGCCAAGCGAGATCAGTTCGCATTCCACGAGCATCGGCGCAATAGTAACTTCTCTCACAGGTGACATCTGACTCGCCAGAAAAGAATCCACGTTCTCTACACCATACTCACTGACCGTTTCATGCAGGTCGGCTGAGGTCTCTTCGTTCATACCATGCTGCCAACGATCCCAGCCTAGTGTTACTTGATCCCCAGGGACAAACACAAATCTCAGCCCATCCTCCGTAAATACACCCGTCTCCATCCGCTGACCGAATCGTTCAAATGTCTCAAGACCCTCATATACCATACCATCTGGTAACCGACGAACAAGCTCAAGCATCCAAGCCTCTTTGTCCTGAGCATTCAACGCCTGCCATATTTCTCGATTCAATGCTTCCACACTTCTCCCACCTTTCCTTATACAATTTACTTGTGTTGTTTACATTTTTATTTCCCTGCGGCCTGCAACAGCTCCAGCAATAATTCCTTTCGTCTTCCCTCCACTTTGCGAGCGAGCGTTGAGAGCTTCTCCACCTTGCCAAAGATCGGATAGAGTACACGTTCCGCTTCATAATACTCAAGTTTTTGAATCTGTCTAACCAACAGTTCGAGTATTTCCTCATTCTCCAGCTCGGGCTGAATCTTCAGCTTCAGACTATCCGTCGAACGACGCAAGCTGGCGACTAACGCGTGTATGGCTTGAGCTGTTACACCCTGTTGTTCTACAAATGCCGCAATGAACTTATCCTGAATTAACTGATGCTCATCATCCACTTCACCCATGTAATATTCAACCAGCGGGAAATACCGTTCATCCACGAGCCCCAGTCCAAAGGTTGCATAACTGCCTGGCATACAGCTTTTCTCGCCCTCGGTATCTTCGTAAAATTCGAACTCTTGGATAGCTTCACGTGCATACTCTTCTAGGAGTGGATACAGCTCCGGGTACTCCAGTGCATTGGCAAAGAATCGGTGCGTATCCGACTTCGCAAGTCCTTTGATCGGCAAATACTGCTTTACGCCAGATTTGAGCTTGATCTTATAACTTTTCGGAAATCCCTGCTTCAATAAATGAATGATAAAGGTAAGTGCCTGCTGATAGGCAGCCGGCTCTTCCTTACGAATGTGAATGGTCATCAGAGTAAATACATCATTCGCTTTGCATTCCACTTCTTCCGTTTTCACATGAATATCGTCCTTCGCATACGTCCCGCTACCTTCTGTCATCATACGTGCCGCACGTTTGCTACCGAGCTGCTTTGCGAGTTCCAGGAAAGTCACACCTTTGGATTTGCTATAACTGGGCTCAAAACGTAGAATCATGACCGCCGCGTATAATAGCAGATCGATTGGTTGAGTTTCGGATGTTTGCGCCTTCCCAGGCTCGTCCGGATGTTGGCCTTCCTGTATCTCAACGTTCGACTCTAGCGTTGCTCCAGGCTTTAGCGAATATTCGTTGGTACGATAAGGTGAAGAGTGCACATCATAATACTGTGGCAAAAACTGATTCTCCGCCCATGCCGTTACCGCACGAGTAATCTCACCACGATGCTCCGCAAGTGCATCCGGACGCCCCTGATTCAACTCTTGAATCCGGTCATACTGCCTGATCGTCCATGCTACATCCAACTCCGGGAACAGCTTTGGATCGAGCAGATGACTCGTCAAAAAGAAGGATTCCAATGGCTTCGTTGGATATGTACCGTTCTCCAGATTCTTGTCTACATAGCTATGAATACGCTCAAGGAGTAGCTGTCTTTTCTCTTCATTAATATATTCAAGTAACGTCAATTGCATCTTACCTTCGGTTGTTGGGAATTTCCCGCGGAAGGTGAAGCGGTAGTCAATCAACGGTGTGTCAGCCAGGTTGTCCAATCTAGCTTGGACAACCTCTGCAAGCTTAGGTCCAATCTCGCTACGTACCTGTTCCTCGGTAAAGGCTCCTACCTGCTTCGATTTCAAACCATTATCGAACCCCAGATCCAGGCTGTCTACCGTGGTCCGTCCAGGTCTGTAATCCAGCACAATATCATTGAAGATTCCCATTTGTAGCGTGGTTCGCTTCACAACACTTTCCAAGTCATCCCGCTTTTCCTGCTCATCGAACCATTCATGAATCGTCGTAATCATCTCTTCCATCGCCTGATCATAAAGTGTACTCATCTAATCTCCTGCCTTCCCATACATCTAATGATGTTTATCAACCACACTTGAACCTCTATGAATCCCGAATCAATCCGGGGCGTCTATGTTATAAATACGTATTGATGTTCGCATACTACCTATTATTTTACTCTCTTTAGCACACCCGGAACAATAAGGCAGCAGGGGGAGAAAAGGTGGTGAAAGATGCCCATAAGTGGTATTTAAGACATGCCCTAGTCAAAGAGATCTACGGAAGCCTTTCACATCTATGTAGGCTCTCGGTATGCCCTCGCTATCATCTTCCCCACGTTGTATAATCATTGTATTCCTTTTCAGGAGGTCTGACTAAATGAGCTACAGCAAATACTTCCCTTTGGAAAACTATTTGAATCAGGTTTCAATCACCCTTACATATGCAGAGCTTGAGGAAATTCTCGGATTTACGTTACCCCCTACAGCGTATAATCGCGAACAATGGTGGGTGAATAATTCTAATAATCATACACAGGCACTATCCTGGTTAAATGCTGGCTGGAAGGTGGATAATGTGATTCTAGGAAAAAACGTTACTTTTGTCCGCTACGAGTCATAGATAATTATGTACTTACTTGCACTGATGGTACTCGTCATTTCAGGTTCAGTGTCCTTAATAGATATTTTGTTCGGCATAAAAGATTCGGGTGAAGGAATCCGACTGTTGGTTACGACTTCAAAGGCTCTACTTTTCTTATCCTTGTTGTTTTTTATCATTAAAATGCCTACTAAAAAAGCAGAGTAGATCCGATGAATTCATCAGTTCTACTCTGCTTTGTTGATTAATTAACTGTCTTATACCACTCGTTCACTTCGGCTGTAATATCATCGCCGCCCATGGACTTCCACTTCGTCACAAACGCATCAAATTCCTCAATGCCCACCTGACCATAGATGATCTTGCTGAAGGTGTCCTTCTCCAGCTTGTCGATCGCGTCCTTCTTCATTTTCATCGTCTCGGTCGGTGCTCCCGTGAACTTGTTCTTGATCGCGTTATCTTTATTCGCAACGACCACTTCAGCGGCGACAAATACTTCCGTTTTGTTGGCAATCTTCGTATTTTTCTCAAAAGGAGTCTCCGGTTCCTTGCCCTTCGCAAGTTCCGCCAGCGTATCCATCATGAGATTCGGAATCCGTGCACCATCATACGTAATCGTATATTTGAGTGGTGATACACCATCCTTCACTTCAGCTTCACCAACGACTTTGCCGTCCACGATATCATAATCATATCCTTGCGCGAAGCCATGTTCGAACTCGCTGCCTACTTCCGGATTGGCAAAGTTGTCGAACAGATAATTTTGATACGTGAAGAAAATCTCCGGGTTCGCCATATCCTTGTTAATCAGCACCACCCCATTGCTTGCACCAGAACCATGTTGGTGGCTCTCTCCTGTTGGCCCTGTAGGTAAGGCAATGGCCTTGTACGTGGCACCGTCTACATTTTTCTTCACATCATCAATCGGCCAGTTTGGCATCCAGTGTGGCCCCACGATAATGCCTGCTTTACCTGCGGTGAACAATTCTGCTGCTTTGATCTCGTCATAGACACCCGCTTCTTTGGGCAGGTAGCCTTTGGACAACCACTCTTTCATCGTCGCAAGACCTTCCTTCACACCTGGCTGGATGGAGCCATATTGCAATGTGCCGTCTCCAGCATCATTCCATTGTCCAGGCATGGTGTTGTACATGCCGAAGATCCAGCCGGATTCCGTCATCCAGGTATTGAGCGCATTCTTCATGCCGACAGTCAGACCATACGTATCTTTCTTACCGTTCCCATCCGGGTCCTGATTCGTAAAAGCATCCATGACCGTAACCAGCTCATCCATGGTTTTCGGTTCTTCCAGTCCTAGCTTCTTCAGCCAGTCTTCCCGGATAAACATGACCGAATCACCGTTGTAGGCATAGTCGAAGATTGGAATGCCGTAACGCTCACCCTCATACATGTATGGATACCATTCCTCGGGTGCTGATTCGGATGCCTGTTTCCATGTGTCCGAAGCATATTGGTCAAACAACTCGCCTGCATTCGCAAATTTGCCGGACTCAATTAATTCCCGGACCAGATTGTAGTCTCCCCGAATGGAGACGATATCCGGCAGTTCCTCGTTAGCGGACAGAGACAAGCGCAATTTCGTGTAAAATGCATCATTGGTAACCGATACGGCCCACGGTGTGGTCAGATCGATACCAAGTCGTTCCTTGGCCCATTTGGTATGCACATTGTTCTGTGCCGTTTCCCCATTCTTGAATTTCGTATCATCATTCCAGGCCCGCAAATAACTCATCTGTACCGCCGGTTCATACTTCCCGTCTTGCAGAGCAAGTGGTGCAGCTGCTTCCTTTGTCGGTTCTTCCTTGGCCCCCGAACTACATGCCGTTACAGCAACCATCGTTATTGCGAGTAATGCTGTCATCATTTTTCTATACATGAACTAACCCCTCCTCAGGTAACTTGGATACCCTTATGTGCCAAATGCACCTTACATGAAAAGGATAGTGCAGCCGGGGAGGCAAACATATATCACAATTTCAATGTTCATATTGATTTGTTAACCGTTCCGAAAATCCTGCGGGGTCAGTCCATAATGTTTGCGGAACACCTGAATGAAATAAGGTGTGTTGTTGTACCCCACTTCCTGACCAACTTCATAGATCTTCATCGCCGTATGCTTCAGCAAGTGAACCGCACGTTCCATTCTGGAACGAATAATATAATCACTAATGCCTTCACCTGTGGATTGTTTGTACATTTTCGACAGATATACCGGGTGCAGATGCACCTCTCCGGCAATGACCTGCAACGATAGATCCTCACCCAGATGATGGTCAATCCATTGCTGCACCTGCCGGATCAGCGTTGATCCGGCATCCTGTCCCGCATCGCTCGTACTCTCTTCCCACTGCTGCATCACACTTCTGGTCCACGTTTCCAGACTACGCAGCGAGATGCCATAACCATCCTTGAGTAGCTGCTGGTACTGCTCCCCAAGCACATCGGCTAACTGTCTTCCTTCCCGATGAGCCATATAGGAGAATGCCGCCGCCAGATAATGAAAAGCTACATACACATGTTCCGGGAACACACTGTTCGACAGCTCGGCAAAGATCTGATCAATCTTGCGGTGCGCATCCTCCATGCGCCCGGCTTCCAGTAACGTCGTTAGACCCGGCGGTTCATACAGCGCCGCAAGTGACTTCAACGTGGACCCATTGGAGCCTGCTGCCGCATTTAGATGCAATCCTTTGCCTGCTTCAGCTTGCTTGCGAAGAGCACTCACAGCCTGATGATATAGCTGGGGCACCTGATCTGGGAAACGCCCCATGCGACTAACGGACAGGGAAATGGTCGCGTTCAGATACTGCCTCACACTGTGAAGCAATCGTTCTCCGAGTCGGCCCATTAACATTTCAGGTTCGGCTTGGGTTTGTTTGGGACTGGCCATGAAGACCAGGTCATCGTAGGCGTCATCCGTATGGCAGAGATGATAGGTACTGCCGTAGATCTCTTCCACCACATTCGAGATGGCGTACTTCATCAGTCGAAACGCTTTATGTGTGGCTTGATGGTCATCATAACGGATGAGCAGCAGCTGCATTTTATCCTGTGGACGGAACCCGATCTCCAATTGCTCCAGCTTACCTTCGAGTTCAGCATCCGCAAATTTATGCCCTAACAGTACATCCTTCATCAGCTCTGCTCGCTTCTCGGGCAGATGTTCCCTCACTGAATACATGGCCCGCTGATGCAGCATTTGTTTCTCACCCTCCAGGCGAATCTGCACGGCGGCCTGCTGCACAGATTCGATCAGTTCCTCATCCCGGACCGGTTTGAGCAGATAACTGACTGTCCCATGTTTGAGCGCCTGCTTCGCATAATCGAAGGAAGCATGCCCCGATAAAATAATACATTTGGTACGTTCCCACTTTTGCCGGATATGACTGACCAGATCGAGACCGGACAGACCCGGCATGCGAATATCCGTGATAATAATATGGACCTGATGTGTTGCCATATGTTCCAGTGCCTCTTTGACTGAATAGGCTTTGAATACCTGACCAATCCCGTGTTCTCTCCACGGTATGGAGACGGCTATCGACTCTACTGCGGAATGTTCATCATCCACGACCATCAGATTCATCACTCGTTTGTTCCTCCTCAAACCATCGAATTTCTACACTAAGTCCACCATAGGGAATCGCTCCAAAATGAAGCCCGGACGACAGCCCATATCGCGTAACGAGACGCTGGTGCACATTCCATGTGCCTGTTCCAATCTCTTCGCCCATCGGTTCATTGATCTCCCGTTCCAATTCCGCAATCTCTTCCGCTGTCAATGTGACACCGTCATTGTCAACAAACAGGCTATATCTTGTATATTTCCGGCCCTCAATATGTTCGGGTACCGCCATACCCGTTACGACAACATGCCCACTGCCCTCCATCGGCTCGATGCCATGGATCACTGCATTCTCAACGATGGGTTGAATGAGCAGCCTTGGAATGTAGAGCTGCATCAGTTGCTGCGGTACGGCAATCTCGTAGGTTAGTCGGTTGGTTCGCATCTGTTGAATGGACAAATAATGGTCCAGCAACCGGATCTCTTCTTCCACTGTCGTCATGTCATTCTCGCCCCGCGTAATGTAGCGATAGTAATCTCCCAGACTTAGCGACATGGCAATAACCGCTTCACGGTTGCCCAGCTGGGTCATATTTTTGATATAAAACAGGCAGTTGTATAGAAAATGCGGATTGATCTGCGATTGCAGATGCTTCAATGTCGCTTCCCGTGAGCGAATACGTTCCTCGTATACCTTCTCGATCAGTTCCTGAATCTGCTCCGCCATATGGTTGAAGCTCTGGGTCAGGTACGCGAATTCATCACGAGAGTGATCGACTGGAATCCGTGTGGACAGCTGCCCTTTGCGAATCTGTTGCAGCCCTCTCATCAAACGGTGGATTGGCACCTGAACTTTTCGATACAAAAGCAGTGCAGCACCGATACTCAGCACGAGCAGTAGCAAAATGGAAGTAATAAACATATTTCGGCTCTTGTCCATCGGGGTTAGCAAATCATCCAATACCACCGGGTTCACGTATACTGCTTGCAGTTGTTTGGAGTGCACGTAACTGACCAAATATTGCTTGTCGCCTACCTCCAGCTGATGATTGCCTTCCCTCTCCGGCCCGTTAAAGGGTATATCACGCATGATCGCTTCAACCAGTTCGGGGTCCGCCGTACGGTTCAGCAACGGATCTTTACCTGGTACGAGTAAGAAGGGATCTCCGCCCTGTGTTTCTTTAAAATCATCCAACATGGCAACCACGTTCATCGGGTCAAAATTAATCTCCATCACCGTTCGCACGCCTGTGTTCACCGGTTTTTCATTCCACTCATAGTTATCTGTGAAAAAGTAGGTGAAGCTCCCCTGCTCCAGCTGCCATTGGCCCGGTTGCGGAAACGTCAACATCTTCTCATCGTAGACCGTCCGGCTGGACATGGTGGATAACACAAGTTCCGCTTGTGGTAGCACAATGGTAATATCATTCTTCCAGCGGCTGGTGGACTGGTACAATGATAATTTGTCGAGAATATCCAGATAGATGCTGTTTTTCTCATATTGGCTGGTGGAGTCCGTCATATAACGGTAATGCAGAATACTCGGATCTCGCAGCAAGGTCAGGCCATACAGCGAGAGCTGCTCGATATTTTTATCCACCTGGGAACTGAAATAATTGAACTGGTTCAGACTCGACTGCTGTTTCTCCTCTACCACCATGTCCACATTTGCCTGATTCGCGTATGTATAGAGCAGCAGAATGGGTACCAGCAGGCAGATTAAAAGAATGACCGTCTTCGCAAATACTGTGAATTTCATCGTTTCACCCTGTCCCTGAATTTGAAGTCGTTCTACACCGAAGTCCTATTTTATATTGAAAACCCTTACATTTCTATATGATTTTATATTCGCCCGCTTTCCTGCAACTTGTAATCCCCTTATACTGGAAATGAATCAACATTTCGTGAGGGGGCTCTGTGATGCAACTGACAGAACAAGGCATTTTGCATATTGAAGAAGATGATATTTCCAGCTTGTACTGTTACAGGGACCTAGATGGCATGGCTTTTGATGCTTCATTCCTGTTTGAGTTACAGCTTCAGGAATTAACCTTATCTCCAGGTAGCGTTCGGGCGATTCAGTTTGATTTTGAGGGAGAGGAAGCCCCGCTCTATGAAGAACGGGAACGTTTAGTGACCGAGGTACAGTCAGCGGTTCGTACCGTTGATACGCAGTATGATGGCTCGATTGTGAAATAATATAGGCACGTTCAGCATGAAGGGCATATCGGAAGCAGATAACATATGGCGGGAGCTAACCTGATAACAGGAGCATTGGGCTTTACAGTCGGATGCTCTTTTTTGCTGTTTCCATCAACAGGTTAATATTTCAACATCCGCATTGAAATGTTGTTCTATAGTCCGCCCTTTTCCGTTGTTATAATTCAGTTGCTCCACTCTGTGCAGAGGTTTGCTCGCCTCATGTTGCCCGGGGTTGGACGAGATAAAGGAGGGACCCTGATGGCTATCGAACAACCGTTAACAACCAATACGCCGGTACGAAAAATGACACCCCATCCACGCAAACGAACCCGCTGGAATTTCAAACGCACGTGGCCGCTGCATCTGATGCTGCTGCCTGCTGTACTGCTCACTTTGCTGTTCGCCTATGTGCCCATGGGCGGCATTATTATTGCTTTTCAAGACTTCAAACCGTGGCTGGGATTCACTGGCTCCAAATGGGTGGGCTGGGACAACTTCCGGTTCATGTTCGAATATCCCGACAGCGTTCAGGTCATCTGGAACACGGTACTGATCGCTTCGATGAAAATTGTGGCCGGACTTGTGGCCCCCGTGGTGTTCGCCATTTTGCTGAATGAGGTTCGGAACTCCACGTTCAAACGTTTCTCACAGACCTTGGTGTATCTGCCCCATTTCCTGTCCTGGGTTGTTCTGGGTGGTATATTGCTCGACATGTTATCACCGGAAGGCGGGCTGGTAAACCAGGTGTTGGCGGCGGCTGGCGTTGAACCGATCTTCTTTCTGGGGGATGGCGACTGGTTCCGTGTAACGGTAGTTGTCAGTGATGTGTGGAAGGAATTTGGATTCGGAACGATTGTATTTCTAGCAGCACTTGCGGGTATTAACCCCGCATTATATGAGGCTTCGGAGGTAGATGGGGCAACACGACTTAGACAGACATTACATATTACCCTGCCTGCACTCGTGCCGATGATTATCGTAGTAGGTACGTTATCGCTGGGCAATATCCTGAATGCAGGCTTCGACCAGATCTTCAACCTGTACAATCCGCTGGTATATGAAAAAGGCGATATTATCGATACCTTTGTCTACCGCATGGGAATTCTGAATGGCAAAATGAGCTTTGCGACAGCCGTTGGACTATTCAAATCATTTGTCGCGATGTTCCTGGTCATCTCTGCGTACCGGATGGCTTACAAAATCGCCAATTACCGTATTTTCTAAAAGAGTTAGTATAACGTATTAAGGAGGAATCAAGGTGTATCACAAAACAACCGGGTACCGTATATTCAATGGTTTCAACCTGATATTCATCGCGGCTGTCTCCATCCTGTGCATCCTGCCGCTGGTCCATATTTTGGCGGTTTCCTTCAGTGGTAAAGCGGCAGCATCCGCCAATCTGGTGACACTATGGCCGATTGATTTTACGGTGGACGCCTATACCAAAACATTTGGTAACAGTAACTTTCTCAGTGCGCTCTGGATATCAGTCCAGCGTACGGTTCTGGGTACACTCCTCAGTATGACACTAGTCTTCCTGACGGCTTATCCGTTATCAAAGGAGAGTCTGCACTTCAAGGGGCGCTCGCTATACGCGTGGTTTTTCATCTTCACGATGCTGTTCAGCGGGGGATTAATTCCGTCCTATATCTTGATCCAGAAGCTTGGACTGATGAATACGATGTGGGCTTTGATTTTGCCTGGAGCGGTGGCTGTCTGGAACCTGATTCTAATGATGAACTTTTTCCGTAACGTGCCAAAAGAGCTGGAAGAAGCCGCATTCATTGATGGAGCCAACCATATCACGACCCTGTTCAAAATTTATCTGCCTGTATCCATGCCCGCCATTGCCACGATCTCCTTATTCACCATGGTAGGTCAATGGAATTCCTGGTTCGACGGGCTGATCTATATGAATGATGCTTCCAAATATCCACTCGCTACGTTAATGCAGACCATTATCGTACAGCAGGACTTCTCCAACATGAACGTGGATGCAACGCAGCTTCAGAACATGTCTCAACGTACGGTGAACGCGGCTCAGATCTTTATTGGCGCTCTGCCGATCCTGCTCGTTTATCCGTTCTTGCAACGTTTCTTCGTAAAGGGAATTGTGCTCGGGGCGGTAAAAGAGTAAGGCAAACACACGGAATCTCGACATGAAATTCTTTGTTCAGAAGGTTATGATTTCATTTGATTTGCGATCGTTCTCCCACGAGTTGCGTTGTTATATTCATTAATTAACTCATCCAGCACCATGGATTGGCGAATAACTTCCGGATGCCACAGTTCCGGGTATTGATTTGCAATCTGGTAGAGTCTTTGCCGTGCATGTTCGATACATTCCTGAATGGTTTCCGGATTATGTACCATACTCCCGCCCCCTGTTGTCCTTAAATATCTATCATCCAAAAAAGACCATCTAATATAATATTCGGAACAATAGGGGGTTTGGATTACCCCAAAATTAAAATTTTGTATATTTTTTCTTGTAGAAGTTATTATTAGTGTAGATCATATAACCTGATCTGCATTTACGTTCAATGCAAATAAAACGGATAGGCCACGGCCTGTCCGGTTTTATAGCGTTTATCTCTTTTCCAAAACGACGTCATATGCCGAGATGAATATGAGCTATGGACTTGCTCAACAGCTTACGTACGCTAATCCTCATAATCCGTAAAGAAAACATGCTCAAGAACGGCCTTCGCCTTCTTCAGATCACGGGAATTCAGCGTATGAAGCATCCCCATAATTCCATTCATTTCTTCGTTAACTGTTAACCCCCCTGTAGTCTCATTACGTTCTGAGTCTTCTTCAGGATAAGCCCCCCCTTCACCAGAAACGATGGATGGCCCATCTTTTTCCGAATTGAACCAGGACGCCTGTGCCGTATCACGCAGAGCATGAACTAAGAACTGCAATTCATCTTCGGTATATCGTTGCAAAAAACGGTTTGCGCCAAGATCAATTTGTTGATGCATGGCTTGATGTAATCGATAGATGTCTTGACCCCGTTCTGTCATGCGAAACAATACTTCTTTTTTATTATCCGGCAGGTATTCAGGCAAAATGATATTTTTCTGTACCAGCCTCTTGGTGATTTTGGAAACTGTGCCTTTGGAAAAGCCGAATTGCTTCGAAATGGTTATGCCATTTACAGGTTCAAGTCTTCCAATGGCATCCAGCACATGCAGCATAGTAACCGTCATTTCTTCGACTAACTCTTGAACCTCCGGATTAGGACTGTTTTGGAGCAGCCACTCCTTCTCTTCGTCATCTTCCGCTTGGAATTTAATCTGTATGTCTTTCACAGCTTCCAGCACTTCATTGATCAAGTGCTCTTTATTGTGATTATCTGATGGCTTGATCATCCTTTTTCCCCCAACACTAATGAACTTCATCCCAGTATATCAAGGACAGGTTCATAATTAAAGTTTCCAGGAAACAATATTGACAAAAGAATAGAATTTAAATTAATATTGTTGCAAGGAAACTTATTGTTTCTCGGAAACAATAAGTTAAACTAATCATTTACACGATAACGAAGAGGACAGAAAAAAACTGAAAAAGCGAAGCTAAAAGCTTTCTGCAAGAAAGCTACTTCGGAAGCATACGCTTCGCCTTTATCCCCGGATTTCCCCTTGAGAAAGGGAATCGAAAAAATCTGGGGATAACAGCGATTGGAAGATTGTTCTGTCATCGTAGTGCCTGTGTAAATAATCTTTAGTTCAATTTATATAATTCAGAGAGGAACATTACAAATGACAGATCTACGATTCAAACCATCGCAAGAGAAGCAACAACCGGGTGTGAGTCCATCGAGAGAGGATTACGATATCGACGTATTGGTTGCAGGCGCCGGTCCCACCGGATCTACATTAGCAGCAGATCTGTTGCGCCGCGGCCTTCGTGTCCGGCTGGTCGACAAGGCTGCTCACGCCTTTAAGGGTTCTCGTGCCAAGGGAGTACAGCCACGAACCCAAGAGGTTTTGGAAGACCTTGGCGTGCTGAATGATGCTCATACAGAAGGAAGTTCTTATCCTCTCGCAGGTATTCATCTCGGGCCGATCACCGTGCCATGGCGCATGCAACAACGGAATAAGCCTACACCAGATGTACCCTATCCGAATATTCTTCTGCTGGCTCAACACCGTACGGATGCCATCCTGCACCGCCTGCTCGAACGTCAGGGACTGAATATTGAATTTAACAACGCGGTGGATTCTTTTGAACAGGATGCCAATGGGGTGACAGTGACACTCTCTTCAGGGGAGAAGATTCGCAGCAGATATCTAGTGGGGGCAGACGGTGGTTCCAGCACCGTTCGTAAGGGTGTTGGGATTCGATTTGTGGGAGAGACCAACGAATCGGATCGTATGCTTATCATCGACGGTACGATCGCTGGCTTGTCCCGTAGTCGTTGGCATATGTGGCCACGCACAAAAGGTAAATTTGTCGGAGCATGCCCCTTGCCTCACTCCGACCAGTTCCAAGTCATGATCAGGTTAGGAGCAGACGAGAACCCAGACCTGGACGAGGCTGTACTTGCCGCTCAGTTCTACAAGCTCACTGGGTTACGGCTCTACGATATTACCTGGAGTTCCGTATTTCGGCCCAACGTGCGACTTGCCGAGCATTATCGGTCGGGCCGGGTCTTCCTTGCAGGCGATGCTGCCCACGTCCATACCCCAGCCGGTGCGCAAGGACTAAATACCGGTGTACAAGATTCTTATAACCTAGGCTGGAAAATAAGTCAGGTCATTGCTGGTGCACCTGATCGCCTGCTTGACAGTTACGAAGCCGAACGTCAACCAATTGCCGCACGTGTTCTTGGAAAATCCAGCGAGTTGTACGCCAATCTCGATAATAAACGTCTCGCCAGTCTCAAACGCGGTGACGAGGAACGACAGCTCAAATTATCGTATCATGGTGGTCCACTTAGCTCTGAGAATGCATCAGCGACCAAGTCACTTCAGGTCGGAGATCGAGCACCCGATGCTCCATGCATCGGCCCAGGCGGGGTAAGACGACTTTTTGAAATTCTCCGTGGACCACAATTTACATTGCTTGCTTTTGGAGCCAATGCCGCTCATATCCTCCCTGACCTGATCTGGCCGGATAGTGGTGCCGAATTGCACAGATACATCGTCAGTACTGGTAATGAAGCCGAACAGAATGTTATCAACGACACCACCCAAAAACTGACTGACATCTACGGCATTAACAGCGATACGCTGATACTTATCCGACCCGATGGTTACATCGGCAGCATCATCAAGAGCGACTGGCAGACGGAATTTGAGAATGTAGTCAGTATGGTTACCCCGCCACGTTCAGTGTAAAATATTAGAATATTCAAACTGCGCTTTAAGCACCAAATGCACACTTCGGGCCGGGGGCCACATCAGAGGAACTACATGCTTCATTCATCTTAAACCGACGTCATCAAAACGATTTCCTAACGTCTCAGGAAAAGCACGTTTAATGGCATCAATGGCACGTTGTTCCGTAACCCCTGCCTTCCGGATAAGCTCAATCACGCTTTGCACAGATTCCGGTTCTCTCGAATCCCAAGAAATAGAGTCATCTATTACCTCAACGATCGTTGTATACAGGTTTGCGAGTAGCTCATACTCGTCTATAACCTGATCCATCTGAATGGACAGATGCTTAAGTCCTGCAACATAAGTGGCAATATCCAATCTTGATTTGGCATAATAGCGAAATACAATTGCCGCTTGTTCTGCGTCATATGTTCCTGACTGTAGAACAGCAGCAATAGTGGCATACGCATCCGCTCCACAGGCATAATCTTGGGGTGGCAGCATATAGTCATGGGTTTCCCATTTGTAAACGGCCTGGATTAACGATTCCTTGCAGACTTCCCATAGATCTATGGGTGCACAAGCTTCCAGCACCTGATAGTACCAGTAGGGTGTACTGTTCCTTCCAAACGAATCATAAGGCAGACGAATGACTTCATTGCCTTTACTTTCACAGATGAATAGCATCCGTTCCACATCATCATATCCAGTAACAATGACAAATTGATCGTGCCAGAGAATCGCACCTACGCCCCGGTCAATGGAAGCTTTAATGTCCAGCAGAGCCTGCTTCTGATACAGGGGAAAGGTTGATTCGAACGAAAAGCCCGCTGCCTGGCTCGCCGTCACGCCAATGAAGTCAGCTGCGACAAAGTTCTCTGCCATCCAGTTGTATGCGGAGACTGACTCTGCCGTCATACGCCGATCCACCACTAATCGGAATGTACTTGCTGTCATACCTGCAATCATGTAGTGCGGGAAATTCGTCCACTGCTTATGTAATAAAATGCGATACATCGCATCTGTATACGCACTCACACCGCTCCATGATCTATTTGCATCAGCAGAATTCATAGTTTGCGGGGATTGAATCCAGTCCTGCAATACTACTTTTGTCGCCATCATCCTTCACGCCCTTCATTTCTCATCCTATCGTGCGGAATGTGCTCCCCACCGTGGTACCGTGGACCGTTTAAGATCAGGATACTTCCTGGATATCACTCGAAAATAATCAATAGCCTGCTCTTCCAATGCTTTCGCCTTCACTAGTACCTGTGCTAAATCTTCTGTGGTGTCTGGTCGCAAAACACGTCTCTTCTCCTGCTGATCCATATATCCTTTCATTTGGTCAATTAACGTCCCAAGCTGTTCATAACATGCACAAGCCTGGTCCAGTTCGTTCCATACCCCTCGAACATCCTGCAAATACATTCGTATTTCGGTTCGGGAATGGCAGAAGGATTCCAAAATATAACCCGCACCCGATTTATCGAAATCCCCACTCCGCAGGGCCTGCACCCATACATCATATGCCTGTCTACCTGAAGCAATATTCCGATCAGGCAGCAGACGATAGGGGATATCCCAATCCTCAATCGCCAGTCTCAGGGATTCCAGCAGCATCTGCTGTTCAGGGATGCGGAGCTGATCACCAAACACCTGACAATACCAAAATCCGGTAAAGTTTAAGCCGAAATTATCATATAACAAAATCTGCGGTTCCTTGCTCCATCCGTCTTGCACATAGAAGATACGGTCACTATCATCATACCCATGAATAACACCGAACTCGGGAATCCAGTAAATCACACCAATACCTTCATTAAGACTACGTCTCACCCAATTCACTGCATCCCGCTGGTAATAACTGAACGTGGAATGCCGTGTACGTCCCCCATCCCAGATCGTGAATATCCCCAGGTTATCAATTCCCGGACGATGTGCTTCCCCCCACTGTCCATACGCTGTAACCGACATGGGAAGTAGTCTGCGATGCACCGCCAGCTTGAAAGCCATGCCCGTATATCCGGCAAGTAAAACCTTGGAACCTTGAAACTGGCCCGTATGGGTGAGTATCGCATGCAGACTATCCACATACGATTTGGACTCCCGCTTCATGATGAGGTTATCTAAAATATTCTCAGCCAAGGACGTATCTTCTCCTCTCTACGCTGCTTTATTCCACGTTTTGCTTACGTTGTATCGCGAGCCTGTCAATTAATCCTTCTGCGCTTTGCTGAAGCTTGCGTCTAAGCCATCCAGGAGACAAAATTTCCTCCCATTCGCTAATAAACAAATGTTGCAAGAAAGCGTCCGTGTCATAAAATTCAATCGAATAAATCAAGTCTTGCCTAGCCTGAATACGATACCCTTGCCATAGGTCCATTTGTTGCAATTCTTTCAAGCGAATCTCAGCTACGAACGGTTTACGCACAGGCAGTGGTTCTTCCCATCCACCTAAGAGAGCATCTGACCTGTACTCAAATCTCTCATCCAAGATCGATACATGAACAATGCCCTCCAAGCGAATGGCCACTTGCTGCACAGGATCTGCTACATAACCCACCACGTAATCGGCGTTAAACTGGGATATCATCTTCAATGGACACAAGGAAAACTGCCGTTCTCCATCGTGATCCCTGTAATGAATATGTACTCTACGCAAGTCAGATATGGCATGGGACAACAATTCAAAGAATTGCAGTTGCTTCGGTGGCGCCGAAAACACTGGGAGCTCGTGACTTCCCATCTGTTGTTCCTCCAACGTAAAACGCTCCAGCAAATGTGCTACACGTTTCACCGCGTCTGCTTGATCATAATTGTAATGTCGATAGCGATGCGCCAGATATTTCAGCACACGCTGTTCTTCTTCGGTCATATACAAATGGGGCAATCGAAAAGTCTGATCCTCATAACAATAGCCCCGATATTTCGCCATATATACCAAAGGAGCTCGCAGGGAGCTTGCCATATATTCAATATCACGCTGAGCCTGACGACGGGAGATTTCAAATTCACGGGCAAGCCCGCTACTGTTCGGAAAACGTCCACCCCGAATCTGTTCGTCAAACCAGTGAATCCGATGCATGTTACTCATCTTCCCGCCCCCATCTCATTCCATTCCTAATATATTCGATTATATTAAAAGACATGGCCCATTCCGCAGAACAGGCCAGTTATGTTATACGTGTGCATTATCCACTCTGGATTGCACGGCTTTGAAGCATTTCTTGCATACTTTCAGACTTGTACCGTCTGTTTTTGTTTGCGTATACAACAATTTAATTCGGGTACTGCTGCACACCGGGCATGTTCCCCGGCCCCTGGAAGGAAGACTCCACAAGACGCGTCCTCTTTTAGTTTTTGCCAATGGTTGTGAACCTCTTTTCGATATGGTTTGTGTGTTCACCGTTATTATATATGGCATGGTACGACACAGAATGTCGCATTAGTATTAGAGGTTGTTTAGTATCAGAAAATAAAAATGTCCCCTCTTCGACCTGAAGAAAGGACAAAATTTAGGAAAGATCTGTGCTTGACTGAGCTGCGGCCTGCAATAGCGGTTGCAAGAGACCTGGAAAGCGCGTTTCCAAATCTTCGGATCGCAGGGTGAGAAAATGCTGTGTGCCCTGCACTCTGACCCGAATAACTCCGGCTTCCCGCAGGGTGCGAATGTGGTGCGACATCGTTGACTTCACAACAGGTGCATGAAAATGACTGCACGGCTGCTCCCCGCTTCTCGCTGCTTCCGCAACAATCCCAAGACGGGTCGGGTCGCTTAACGCATACAATACGGAGGAAAGTTCAATATCTGACACCTGTGGATGATGTAAAATTTTCATACTGTAGTCTCCTTTTATCAGACTATCCATTGTATTTTAACACAGATCCATGATATATTTCTAATGTTCGACACCAATCGAACTTTAATGATTTCGTTATGTAACCCCTGCTGTTAGGCACGGGATTGACATCATACTACATTTTGCAAATGTTACACACCGTTTCTGAAATGTTGCGAAATACATATCACTTTAGGAGGTTTTTATGAACAACACTGCAACCGCATCATCAGGGGAACGGACCGGAATACAGGAAGGATTAATTGTAAGCTTGCTTGGTTTCACCGTTGTACTCGTTGTTATGAATACAATGATGTTTAATCTGGCTCTTCCCAAAATTGCAGCCGAATTTATGCTTACATCCGTCGCTTCCTCATGGATTGTTACAGGGTATTCCATTGTATTTGCCATTTCCTCGATTACGTTCTCACGTCTATCGGATTTCATACCTATTCGTACATTATTCACGACCGGGCTTACGTTACTTGGTGCGGCATCCGTTCTCGGGTTTTTCAGTAATCACTTCATCATTTTGCTCATTGCACGTCTGATCCAGGCTGCGGGTGCTGCATCGGTTCCGGGGCTTGCCATTGTGCTGATTACCCGGTACATTCCACATGATCGCCGGGGTAAATCGATGGCTGTCATCATGTCCGCGAGTTCACTGGGGCTTGGACTTGGTCCCGTCATCGGCGGAAGTATTACTCAGTTTCTGGGATGGCATGATCTGTTTATCGTTACGGGCTTAACGTTATTCTTGATTCCTGTATTCTTCAAACTGCTTCCTCGGGAAACACCGCAAAAAGGTTCATTTGACCTGCTGGGTGCCGTGCTTCTTGCCATTGGTACTACGGGTGTGCTGTTATTTCTGACTTCCCGTCAGTGGTACACACTTGTTATCGGTGCTGCGGCACTGCTTCTGTTCTGGCTGCGAATTCGGCGCGCGGCAGATCCATTTGTTCAACCTGCTTTGTTCAAAGATAAAAAATATATGATGCTCAGCTCGCTGGGGATTGTATCGTACATCAATAACTTCTCAACGCTGTTCCTGCTGCCGCAAATTTTGGCGCATCTGTATGGACTGACCCCTGCTCAATCTGGACTCGTCATCTTCCCGGGTGCAGTCGTGTCCATGCTGCTGTCCAATCGGATCGGCCGCATGATTGACCGACACGGCAATACGTTGCTACTGAAGTTTGCACCATGGTTACTACTGGCTGCTGCCGGGTTGTTTGCCTTATTTGCAGACAATAACATCTACGCCATTATGGCGGTCTATGTGCTGCTCAGCGTTGGCTTCTCATCCCTGACCACTAGCGTGTCCAATGAATTGTCTGGTAATCTGACCATGGATCAGGTGGGCGCAGGTATGGGACTGTTCCAACTCAGTCAGTTCTTCAGCGGAGCTTTCAGCGTTGCTGTTACTGGCGTAGCATTAACGGCGATGCAGAACTTGCCACTCTCCTCGGCGTACACCAATATTTTCTGGGGTATGACCGTGGTCGCACTGGCATCCGTTATTTTCTCTCAGGTGTATCTAAGAATGCAGTCACGTAAATAAGCAGATTGTTCTAAAATTTCATCCTAAGCTGTTATATCGTATTCCCCCCTAAGAAGCCAGGTAAGGGCCACAACGGTCCAAACCTGGTTTTTCAATGTATATCAAAAAGGATCGTCAGCATTTCTGTAACGATCCGTGCTGTCACTCCTCTAGTTGGCACAGCTCTGCTAATCAATTTGACCAGCTTCCTTCTTGTCTTTTATTGAACAGGTACTCAATACGTCGCTTTCGGAGCAAACTGACCTTGATTCTTTAGAGCAAAGTCAAAAAAACGAAGGATGAGTTCATTTTGAGTTTCAATAGCGTAATATTTATCGATATCCGCTTTTCTTCCTTCATGCAACAGGTTTGCCAATATAGGCGAGAATAAAGGTAGATCGGTTAAACTTAAATGTTTTGCGCCTTTAAAATGAACGTTGTATGCATCTTTAAAATTTTCATTCGAAATACGATTCGCAATATACGGAGAACTGCTGTAGAGCTGTATCCACACATCATCCGAATAAACGTTTAGAAGCGGGATGGTGAAAGCTTCAGATTTTGCAGTTATTTCGTTCGTAACCTTATCATACACAAGCTCGCTAAAAAACGGAGCATCTATGTTTACTACGGCGTTAATGTCATCGCGTTCTCTGCTCAGTGCCACGCTTGCTGCACCCCCCATAGAATGACCGAAGACACCTATTTTCTGTGTATCGATGCGTCCATATACAGAATCTTTCTTTTGCTCGGCTTGTTCCAGAATCGTATCTATGACAAAACTCATATCATCCGTTCTCAATTTCATCCATTTTTGAGTAAGCTCGTAAAACTCACCAAGTGAATAAACCCCATCTTTGTTTGCATTGTTGACTTCTTGCATGTACTCGGAATTAATCGTTACGACTTTTCCTTCCTCGGAAACGGTATAAAATGAATGATAGGGATGGTCAATCGAAACGACGAAATAACCGTGGCTCGCAAGTTCTGTAAAGGTAGAAGTGTTGCTTGCTTTAATACCGAATGCTCCATGGGAGAACACAAGCAAAGGATAAGTTCCGTCTGCCTGTTCAGGATACCAAAATTCCACGTTAACAGACCGCTTGTCTTCCTGATCCGTAAATTCTTCGATTCGATTCTTGTCTGTATAGCTGTATGTAGCAGTAGTCACTACATACGGACCTGTCACTCGCGGCAACCTAAACTGTGGAAAAAGTAAAACAGGAACAAGGGTAACAACTACGGTCAGTGTTAACAGAAGGAACTTCCATATCGTAGAGAACGCTTTGTAACGTGCTGGGTTTGTTTGTTTGCGCAGAAGTGCAACCATTTCCTTGAACGCTAATATAAAGAGCAAGCATGCAAACAGCCCCCAAGTGTACTCCCATACGACAACCTTCCCCAAGCCCAGCACCATGAATCCTATAAACATTGCGATCCTCGTCCAACTCTTTATCTTGCTGCGGCTTTGCTTGGTTGCAATGGAATAAACCGCAATTGCCAGCTCAGAGACCAAAGTAACAACAAGTATTAAAATCTCCATAAGACTTCTCTGCTCCTCCTCCAACTTTTTATGAGTTCATCATAATAAATGGCCGAGCAGGTGTATACGCATAAACGATAAGCTGTAGCTGAGAGCCAATAAGTTGTAAAAACAACGCAATGAAGTGTACTTACGCTGCAAATACGACTTTATTTAGAAGCAGTTTGTGTATATCTTCTAAACCTTGTTTTTAAATGTTTGTAGTCTTTCATTGATCTTTCCAGCTTCCTTTTTGTCATTCTTATACGTTAGTAGGCGAACGATAGCGTATACTGCGGCAATTTGCAAAGCCAATAATAGTATACTGAAAGTACCGTTTACAAGATTCAATATGACAGCCAGAGAAATTAATAGGGCTTCCAGAAAAAAGAAATGTAAAATCACTCGGAGGCGCATTTTATTCTCACTAATCGCATGCGGCGTATATAAAATAATTCCGGTCAAAGTACCCAGAAAAGAGAAAGCCATAATTGTAAAAATAGTCTGTAGTTCAAAACTTGCATAAGGAGCATAGATTTGCCGTAAAATAGCGATGATTATCATTATAGAAGCGAATATAATTAAGAAATCTCTAATCATTTCTTTTATGAGCTCGGAATACTTCATATAGGTCCCCTTTTATAATCCAAGTATGTGTTTAAGCGTTGGTACATATTGCCGTGATATGACTACCTTCTCCCCATTATCCAATATTGCTTGAAAACGGCCACTGATGGACGGATGAACACTGGAAATCTTAGCTATATTTAGAATGGTGGATTTGGAGGCCCGAAAACAATGTTTCTCTTGGCAAAGTTCCTCCAGTTCATAAAGCTTTTGTTTGACCTCATGAACGGTGTTCTTACAATACGCAAACACTTTTCCGTCAACAGCTTCAAAATAATAAATATCACTAATTTTGATGCGGCTAATCTTATCTTCATGATAGCCAAGTATCATGAGCGTTTCGGTTTTTACTTTATTAACGAGCTCATGTATTTTTTCGTCTACTTGGTGACACCTGATGCGGATCTCCTCTTCTTCTGTGTGGTCTATTACTTCAATGAAAATTTTTATAAATATCACCCTCGAAAATTCGAATTAAAACTTGTTAACATTTATAACGTGAATCATATAACGAAAACGCCTAAGCTTCCACTTAAATAACTTAATTCCATACATAGGACATTTCCCAGTGGAAGATGACGAACTACGAAGCCCAATTGGTCGAGAGCCCGTCTGGGAGCGTGCCTTCTAGGGCTCGTCGCCCTTTGTATTCATTCCACTGACCTTTCACACAGAAGCAAAACACAAAACAACCCCAAGGACGCATCATCGTGCTCCTTAGGGCTTCTATTAGTAATAATTTTTTCTTCTCTAATAATTTATCTACTATTCAAACAAGTCCAGACGAAGACGTTTCAGACTCGTATGTTTGATGTACCACTGGCCGTCGATTTTGACAAAAGTTTCATGGTAGTGCCCAAATCCGTGGAACGATTTGTTCTCATTGCCCTCCGGGAACGTTACCCAATCTTCCATTGGGGAGATGACCTTCGCTTCGTTCTCGGATACAAATTCAACTTCGGCGCTATGTACATGGTGCACGGTTACGGCAACATCCACCAGATCACGGAATACTTGTACAATCGTATCACGGCCTGTTAATACCGGAATCGGATTGCCTTCTGTGCTGAAATCAGCGATTGCATCCGGAGCGAACACGTCACCCAAAGTATCCCACTGTTTCGTATCAATATAGCGGCAATAGCGCGCCTTGGTATTCCGAATGTTTTCCAGTGCGAGCAATTGTTCCAGTCCTGTAATCGTTGATTGGCTCATGTGTTGTCCCTCCAGAGATGTAAAATGTGATGTAAGATTGGATCAAGTATGTATGCAATTATACCTTCCTTATTGTACCATCCGACTTCTATTAGGTACAACGACATATTATACGTTTGAATATTAACCATTTCACTTACTCTTGAAGCGTCCCCATGCAACGAAATACCTACAATACAAAAAATCTTTCCTTACCTCTCGCGAGGATGGAAAGATCTAGTTATACCTATGTGGCAGACGAGTTAACCACGTCGAATGAAGCTTCACTTCTAGCTACAAGTTATAGGGAGTGTGCACCCTTCATCTGGGAAGCCAGTTCCGACATCTTTTTATTGTTCAAAAAACTTTCCATCTCTTCTTCCGCCTGCACCATCACCTGTTGGATCAAGCAACCTGCGTTATGATTCTGGGAACATTCAAACAGAGACGCCTGACCTTCAATCGCATGAATGATCTCTAGGAAGGAAGGGTCGGGATTTTTACGACTAAGACGATAGCCACCATTGGCGCCAGAAGTCGATTCGATCATACCCGCCTTAACCAATTTGGTCAGTATTTTGGACAGATAGGTCGGTGATACCTTCTGCAATTCTGCAAGTTGGTGTACACTAACCAGCTGTTCAGGGGCAGTGCTTACAAGATGAAGCATCGTATGCAAAGCATAATTTGTCGCTTTTGAATATTTCATGAGGGCACCTCATTATACACGGATTTAATTTATCCATAATAGACTTGATTAAGCTCTCTGTCAAACCATCACTCTTTAAGCGATGACAACATCGAAAGGATACCGGTTAATTGTGATACAATCCGCGGTAATCCGTAGGAGTCATCCCCTCATGGGCCATGAACTGGCGGTTAAAATAACTGGCATTGGGATACCCCGCTTCCTCCGCGATCTGTCCAATGTTGGCCGCAGGCCGTTCCAGTAGCCATTGCTTTGCCATCTGTAGCCGTGAACGAGTAATAAACTCCATAGGCGTCATCTCTACAGCACTCTTGAACATTTTGCAAAAGTAATACGAACTCACTCCTGCGAGATCCGCCCAGTCCTGTAAAAGGAAAGGTTGGCAGGCCTCCTGCTGCATCTGTGGAAGCAGCGCAAGAACCCGACTCTCCGCCTTACTTGTGGTGCGTGTGTTCTTTAAAGGTACCGCATGCTGCACGAACTCGGCGAGTACGGCATAGGTCAGTGTGGATAGCTGAGCAGGACGTAGCATGGTGTTCTGTTCCGCTTCAGTCAGCAAAGCCAGATGAGCTTCTTCCCATGAGCTACGCTGCCGTAGCGTCCACAGCAGATTGCGATGCAACCCCCGCTCGATCATATAATCATGCAGACGTTCACCGTAAAAATGAACCCATCTCACATCCCACGGATCATCTTCACTACTATAATAATGCTGTCGCTGTTGCGGGAAATAGAGTACCGCCTGACCTGCGCGAAGCTCATGCACGACTCCGTCCACTTCCACGTATCCCTTGCCCGCAGCGACATAGTGAATATTAAAATTGTTTAGTACGCCTGCCTCCCGTAATACGGAATGCTGGGGATGTTCCATATAATGTCCAACCGATTCTGGATAACAAAAATATGGAATATCCTGCAGGGTTAGCAATACCGTTTGTCTCATCATAACGACTTCTCCTTGATCAACAATATTGTGTTAACTAACTTCAATATATTATCATTTTAATTCGATCATCTATTCCTTATAATCACAATATACATTTATACACAGGAGGATACAACACATGAATTCAGTTCAAAAATTGCGTTGGGGCATTCTTGGTAGCGCTAGCATTGCTGTGGAATCCGTCATTCCAGGCTTGCAGCAATCCGAGTTGAATGAAGTCACCGCGATCGCCAGTCGGGACGAAGATAAAGCCAAGCAGACGGCCGATCAACTTGGGATCGACAAGGCTTATGGCAGTTATGAAGCTTTGCTCGCAGATGATTCCATCGATGCCGTATATATCCCGCTACCGAATCATTTGCATCGGGAATGGACGATCCGGGCTGCTGAGGCAGGCAAACATATTTTGTGCGAAAAACCACTGGCTCTGACTGAGCAGGAAGCTCAGGAGATGGTTCAAGCTTGTGCAGATGCAGGTGTGCAGCTGGCTGAAGCATTCATGTACCGTCATCATCCACGTTACGAGCAGATCAGGGATATCATCGCCAGCGGTGAGATCGGTGAGATCCGCGGTATTCATAGTACATTTTCGTTCAATAACTCCAATGCATCCGGCAATGTTCGCTTTCGGCGGGATTGGGGCGGAGGTGCACTGTATGATATCGGATGTTATTCCATCAGCGTAGCACGTCTGCTACTTGGTCAAGAACCAAGTGCAGCTACCGTTATTGGCATGTTCTCCCCGCAGCATGATCAGGTCGATATGATGGCATCCGGATTGCTGGAATTCGATAATCACGTTGGCGTGACATTTGACAGCAGCATGTGGGCAGCCTTCCGCAACACACTGGAAGTACTCGGGTCCGAGGGCATTATTGAAGTCCCTTCCGCATTTGTCAGCCAACAAGACAACAGTTCGAACTTCTATGTAACGGCTGGCGGTGAACGCAGAGAGATTGAAGTCCCACAAGTGAACCACTACTCTTTGCAGGGAGATGATATGGCACGTGCCGTACTTCAGGGCAAAGATCTGCGCTTCGCTCCTTCCGATGCGGTAGCTAATATGAAAGTATTGGAAGCTTGCCTTCGTTCAGCGGAACAACGTACACGAATCACACTATAATCGAGAGGATGAACTGACTTATGGAATATATCGAAATTGCTGGTGCAGGTAAACCCGTCTCCAGATTGATTAAAGGAACCGATTATTTCGTGCATGATGCCTACGATAAAGCAGCTACGAATATGGATGCATTTCTATCCATTGGCGGTAACACCGTCGATACAGCGCATATTTATTGTGGTGGAGAGAGTGAAGAAGTCCTTGGTCGTTATATGAAAGAACGCGGTAACCGCGACCAGATTGTCATTCTCACCAAAGGTGCGCATCATGACCAGAACGGACCACGCGTTAACGCTGATGCCATCCGTAGTGACTTGCTTGAAAGTCTGGAGCGTCTTCAGACAGATCACGTAGAGATGTATGCCTTGCACCGGGATGATCCCAATACCCCAGTCAGTGTTATTCTTGAAGCACTGAACGAACACATTGATTCCGGCAAAATCGGCGCGATCGGTGCCTCCAACTGGACCTGGCAGCGCCTGGAGGAAGCCAATGCGTACGCTGCGGCGAATGGCCTGAAGGGCTTTACCTTCAGCAGTCCGAATCTCAGTCTCGCCAAAGCAAACGAACCTTTCTGGGAAGGCTGTGTATCAGCAGATGCAGAGACGCTAGCATGGCATGATCAAACCAAGCTTCCTTTGCTGTCCTGGTCCTCCCAAGCACGTGGTTTCTTCACTGGACGATTCACACCTGAAGTTCGGGATAACGAAGATCTGGTGCGTGTCTTCTATAGTGACGGTAACTGGGAACGGTTGCGTCGAGCTGAACAATTGGCTAATTCGAAGAAAACAACACCAATCCAGATTGCACTTGCTTATGTATTGAATCAGACGTTCCCAACCTGTGCGCTGATCGGAGCCCAGAATCAGGCAGAACTGCTCTCCTGTGACGAAGGATCACGCATCACGCTTACTCCTGCTGAAATCGCATGGTTGGATCTGGGCAGTAATGTGCCGGCTGGCATCTAAAGAACGCTAAATCATTCTATCCTTAAATTGAATGACTCTAAGGGGCTGATATTCCGCGATAGCGCGAGATGTCAGCCTTTTTCTGTTCTGCACAAGCGATCAGATGCTTTAACCTTGTTGCACAAATTACCGTATACACTGTTCATTCCCCCCCACTTGCCTGGGAACAAATACAGAAGGACTTACCCCAGAACACATCTCTGAAGGTAAGTCCCTTATATCATAGATTAAGACATATAGAATGTTAGAATTTGCACTGTCCTTCGAATGAATTACAGCTTAATAATCTGACCTGTTTTCTCCGATTCGAATGCTGCCAGGATAACTTGCAGGGAACGCAAACCCTCTTCCCCGGAAATTGCTGGAGGTGTTTGGGTCACAATCGACTCTACAAAAGCGTCAATTACGCCACTCGGCACTTGTTTTTCGTTGGTAGCCATGGCACCGACTTTGTATGTCTCAACTGTACCATTGGTCAGCTCAACAATAACTTCATCGCCTTCCACTGTTCCAATCTTCATAACACCATTCTCGCACCACAGAACTGTACTGTTGTCTCCGGCTCTGTATTGTGTCCAGCTCGCTACCAGCGTTCCAATCGCTCCGCTCTTCATACGAAGCAAGCAAGTCGCGTTATCGTCAACCTTAGTACCTTCTTTGTGCAGTGTGCTGATGAAACCAGCTACTTCAGATACTTCATCGTTTAGCAAGTAACGGATGAAGTCTGATTTGTGCACGCCCAGGTCGCCCATAGCGCCCATAATGGCTTCTTCTTTGCGGAAGAACCAGCTTTCAGCTCCGTCCACACTCCATGCTTCCGGACCCGGGTGACCGAAGGAAGTACGGAAATTCAGAACTTTTCCGAGTTTACCGGAGTCGAGAATTTCTTTTGCTTTCACGTGAGGAGGCATCAGGCGCTGGTTGTGTCCAACCATCAGATACACACCATTTTTCTTGGCAGCCTCGATCATTTGCTCGCCTTCTTCAGTGGATACTGCCATTGGTTTCTCCACCAATACATGCTTGCCTGCATTTGCAGCAGCAATCGCCATTGGGGCATGCAGATAGTTCGGTGTACATACACTAACAGCATCAACCGTTTCGTTTGCAAGTAATTCTTCGTAACTGGAGTACGCTTTACCCCCGTAAGTCTCGGCCATCTTCTCCGCACGCTCCACAATCGGATCAGCAAAAGCGACAAGTTCTACGTTCTCATTGGCAGCGTACTCTGGAATATGTCTGCGCTCAGCAATGGCTCCACAGCCGAATACAGCAACTTTAATTTTACTCATGTACATAAGTCTCCTTTGACAAATAGATTAGCATTTTTCATGGTTTGATGGTCCATTAGAATTGGTTCAGGTAGTTCTGTTTCAACCAGTTGTAGCTGTTGGATACGCTCTCAAGCGGAGGGTTCTGACATACGTCTTGTTCCACGATCAGCCATTCCACGCCTGCATTCGTAGCGCCTTCAATAACAGCTGGCAGGTCAACCGAACCTTGTCCCAGTTCCAGTGTTTTCATCTGACCCTGTTCGTCTTTGCTGAAGTCCTTCAGATGAAGCAGCGGCAAGCGACCCGCATATTTATTAATATACTCGATCGGATTTTGTCCCGCAAATTGTACCCAACATACGTCCATTTCCACTTTTACCGCTTCCGGTGATGTTTGAGCGAACATGGCATCAAACGCATTGGCATCGCCAACCTGGCCGTGGAATTCAAAGTCATGGTTATGGTAACCAAAGATCAACCCTTGCTTCGCTGCTTCAGCTCCATATTGTTGCAATTCGGCGAACAGCTTGTTCCAACCCTCTGCGTCCTCTGGACGATCTTCTGGCATCAGGTAAGGGCAAATGATATATTGTGCACCAATAGTTTTCAAGTAATCGATCTGTTTTTGCAAGTCTTCGCGCATCGCATGTAGTGAAACGTGGCTACTGAATCCTTTCAGTCCAAGTTCATCTAGTAGCGCTTTCATTTCTTCAGCTGGAATGTCACCATACCCGGCAAACTCCACGCCTTCATATCCAAGGGCAGCCACTTTACGCAACGTACCACGAAAATCTGCTGCAGTTTCATCACGGAGTGTAAACAATTGCAAACCAATATTAAGTTTTTTCATGTAGGATACACCTCTGTTCTCAAATTTGCTTTCATTGCTCTATCTGGTATCATCCTAACGCAAAACAGGCTAGAATGAACATATACAATATAGTCAGAACATGAACTATCTGATCAAATTTTATTTCCATCATTTTGCATCTATTGAATGTAGCCCATTTGAATGCATGCAGGATGAACATATTGGGGGATTTTATCTTTGGATACGTTAGAGACATCTGTGCTGATCTGTGACTACTCATACCACTATAAGGCGTTCACTCATAATATGAAGGGCGAGTTGCAAACCTATCTGTTTCGTCTGCAGACCGAAGGCTCGTGCAAAGTGTATGTACAGGATAAAGAATTCAGGATGACCAGCGGGGATTTGTTGCTGCTCAAGCCTGGTGACGATTATCATCTCGTGGTCGATGAACCACATAAGGAAGGACGTTTGTCCAGCGGAGATTATTATCTGTTCTGTGAAGGCAGCTGGATTGAGAACTGGTGGAAACGGCAGCATCGATCTACCCTGAGCCGGATAGGACTCGATGATAAGTTGATCAGCCTATGGCGAAATATGCTACTGGAGAAGCGTCGCGGACCTCTTGAGGAAAATGCGGAGCTAAAGGATGCGTTACTACGCGGATTATGTCTATATATCGACCGGGCAATCACCGAGAATATTCAGACGGATCGGGCAATTTCCTCTGCGTTGAAGTTAAAACGTTTTATTGAGGAGCATGCCACGGTTACCTTTAAACTTGAAGAAGCGGCACGTTATGCCGGACTCAGCCTGTCACGTGCAGTGCGTTTATTTAAGGAGCATTACAATCAGACCATGATTCAATACGCGATTGAGATCCGTCTGAATGCGGCGCTGGAACGCATGAAATACAGTGAAATGACACTGGAGCATATTGCGGAATCTTGCGGTTTTGCAAGCTATTCCTATTTCCACCGGGTATTCCGGGCGCACTTCGGTGTGTCCCCCGCGGAGTATCTCAAATCCAGACAACATGAGCCTATTGATGATCTGGAGCATGTATGACGTGCAGTATCAGATCAGAAACCCATGACCTTAAAGAGGTTCATGGGTTATTTTGATACGGTAAACTGTGGTTAGCTACTTGTAAGCCTGAGAGTCAGACCGTTTTTTATAAGAATGAAGTTCACTTCAATATTTTTTCATGTGACTCCCACAGAACAAGGCTGTACAATTATAAAGACAGTCATCTTACAAATTCATACATATCCATTAAATTCACATCTATCATACTGGAGCGATACATATGCTAACCCACCCGCGCAAAGTCCTCATCATCGAGGATGAACCGGATATTTCGCGCATCCTGCGAGATTATCTAACCAAAAATCAATATGAAGCCGCCGTGGCAGCCACTGGTCAAGACGGGCTTCAGATTATGGAGCTTATTCAACCGGATTACATTATTCTAGACATTATGCTTCCAGATATGGACGGAATCGAGGTGTGCCGTGAGATTCGACGACGCAATAATATCCCCATCCTTATTCTGAGTGCCAGAGGCAGTGATACCGATAAGGTACTTGGCCTTGGATTTGGAGCAGACGATTATATGACGAAGCCCTTCTCGCTGAGCGAACTGTTAGCACGAATCAATGCCCACTTTAGACGTTACGACAGCATGACATCAGATCGTGATAGAACAGATCTATTGCATCTTGGAAACCTTATGATTGATAAGAAAGCCTATAAAGTTACATTGAACGGATCAGAAGTATCTCTGTCTGCCAAAGAATTCGAACTACTTCATTATCTGGCAAGCCATAAGAATCAAGTTTTCTCCAAAGCCCAGTTGCTAGACGCAATCTGGGGATATGCAACCTATGGAGATGAAAATACCGTAACCGTATACATTCGAAGACTGCGTGAAAAAATCGAGACAGATGCCTCACATCCTACTGTTTTGAAGACGGTCTGGGGTGTCGGCTACAAATTCAATTATGAATAAGTGAGATTGGAGACATTGGCATGTCATTGAACATCTGGTCCAGACGCTGGTTGTTAACAACACTTGGCCTTCTGATTATTCTGGTTTTAAGTATCCTCGCGCTGTCGATAATGCTATTCCAAAATCGAAATTCTGAACAATCCAACTTGTCCATGAATCAGGTTCGCCTCAAGATCAACCCAATTTTGCTCGCTTTGGAGCAAAATCATCAGCTTCTGGGTGAACAAAATATTCATGAAGATATACGTTCCATCGCCAGAGAAAGTGGGGTTCTACTTACCTATGTGGACCTGGATGGAACAGTGATCATGTCCTCCGCCCCAGGCTCTGAAGGAACTCAAGTTAACCTGCGTTCATCCCTTCATTATGATCTGCATCATGCCGCGCAGGCTACGGACGGTAACCAATTACTTGATATTGCGTTTCCCTTGATGGACGGACCCGTGGGAAGTCAGATCGGCAATGCCATCTTTTCCATCCCCCAAGCTATGGTTACGGTTCAGAAACCGATGACTGTTCCGATTATATGGATTAGCGTACTCTTGCTCCTGTCACTGATCCTGAGTTTATTTCTATTCTGGATGAAACGAAAACTGGATAAGCACCTGCTCTCTCCCATCCATCAATTGAAGCTTCATGCGGAATCCATCCTCAAAGGTAATTATGAAGAAAAGATTCAGTACAACCAGATCAATGAATTGAGCGAAGTGTTTGCCATGTTTGACCTGATGCGCACAGAAATCAAGCATATGAACGACCTGCGTATCCAGCAGGAACAAGCACAAAAAGAACTCATCACCAATATATCTCATGATATTAAGACACCGATTACCACGATAAAAGCATACATAGAAGCTATTGAGGAAGGACTATGCAACGATCAAGAAACGCTAATGGAATATATGAGAGTCATGCGGACCCATACGGATAAAACAGCCCGGCTTGTGGAGGATCTGCTGGTTCATGCACTTCAGGAACTGGGGCAAATTTCGGTGGAACCCCGTGAAAAGTACAGTGGTCCTGTACTTGACGCTATGTTGAAACCTATTGAACATGTAATACTCACAAGAGGTCTCGTCTATGACGGGCCCAAGTCCAACCACATTCCCAATGTGTTAATCGCTATCGACCCTATCCGAATTGAACAAGTCATCTCCAATCTTGTCGCCAATGCCCTCAAACATACAGCTCAGGGAGATACGATACGTATAGACACGGAACTGGAATCTGGGCATTTGAAAGTGACCATCACCGACTCGGGTCAGGGCATACGTGTACAGGACATGCCGTTTGTTTTCCAACGTTATTTCAAAGGCCAGGCTAGTCATGCAGACCAACATGTTCAGGAAGGTACAGGGCTGGGTCTTTCCATCTGCCAAAGCATTATTGAAGCACACGGAGGCCGTATTTCTTTTACTAGTAAAGAAGGAGAAGGTACGACCTTCCGATTCTATCTGCCGATCTGCTGAGCCCACACTCCAAAGCTATTGTGCGGAGCAGCCTTCCATTTCCGAATTAACTTAGGTGCCTGTAATACTTTATTCATAATTTGATAAGGCTTTCTCAACATCCCTCCTCTAGAATGAATCCTATACTGCACTCGGGAGTGATTCGACTTGTCCAAAAAAGTGATTATCCGTGCACAGAATCTGTGCAAGACGTACAACAGCGGAAGTGATCAACATCATGCCATCCGTAATGTTGATCTCGATATCTATGAAGGGGAATTCACGGTCATCATGGGTAACTCTGGCTCTGGCAAATCAACCCTCTTATATCTGCTAAGCGGACTGGATCAGATCACAGCGGGTGAGGTCTATTTTCACGACCAGCGGATTGACGCTTATAGTGAACGGGAAATGTCCAACTTCCGCACCCGCCGGATCGGTTATATCTATCAAAGTATCAATCTGGTCCCAGACCTTTCCATCAAAGAGAACATTGCTTTACCGGGATATATTGCAGGAAACAAAAAGAAGGATATCCTATCACGCGTTGCTGAGCTGATGAATGCCATGGATATTGATGGACAACGTAACCGTCTCCCCTCCCAAACTTCCGGAGGACAGCAGCAACGAGCTGCGATTGCACGGGCTTTGATCAATTCGCCGGATATCATTTTTGCAGATGAACCGACCGGAAGCTTGAATATGGAACACGGCACAGCTGTTCTCGATATCCTTACGGCTATCCATCGAAAAGGACAGTCCGTAGTTATGGTTACACATGATATAAAAGCAGCCTGCCGGGCAGACCGCCTGATCTATATTCAGGACGGCAAGATTGGTGGAATCCTTGAGTTCGATACCTATGACGAACATCAAATTCAGGATCGTGAAGCGATTATCTTCGCTTTGGTTACGGGGAAGGAATAACGATGGCGGTCATATTTAAACTTAGCTTGTCGTATCTGAGTAGGAACAAAATACAAAATGCGTTGATTGCGCTGCTCCTGCTACTCTCGACACTTCTTGTATCTACAGCTATTGTCATTCTGGCGAACACAGGCAATCAGTTTTATGAAATGCATACCCGAACCCATGGATCTCATCAGATCTTGACGTTTGAAAAAGGGCTCAATGACCCTGACGCTGTGCACAACTGGTGGGCTTCTCAGGATGGAGCTCAGGTGTCTCCTTTGCTAACGTATCGTACATTGTCAGGCATCATTTTGAATGAAACTCACATCCCTAACATCTACCTGTACATGTTTAATACGCCTCCGCCGCCTTGGGGTGTGGATGAACTAATTTTCTCAAGCGGGACGCCCGACACAGTTCCCGAACAAGGCTCCGTCTGGATTCCAACGTCCATGGCGAATGCTTATCATATTTCCGTAGGTGATACCATTGGCTTCAAAACTGGCTCAAGCACACTCGAATTGAATGTATCGGGCGTTGTCATCGATGTACCATATGGGGCACCCTTCTCCAATACAGCACGGGTCTGGATGAATCCTACCGATTATCAACATGATCTCGCTACACTTGCTGGCAACGAGAATCGTATGATGGGCATCCATTTTAACGATTACAGCATGAATTCGGTGTATTGGGAACGATACAATCGTGAGACAGGTATTCCGTTTCTGGAATCCAAAATGGAGTTCGAGGCCATTGCCTCTTTCTATCTGATCATCAATCAGGTTATTGGATTTATCATGATATTCATGGGTGTTGTCATGCTCTCCATCGCCCTGATGACCATCGGGTTTACGATTGCGGATGCCATCCTGGCCAATTACAGAACGATAGGAATCCTCAAATCACTAGGTCTGACTTCCCGAAAAACGATAGGCACCTATGTTATTCAATATGCATTGTTATCCATCGTAGCCATTATTCCCGGACTTGCACTCAGTATATGGATATCCAAATGGATCATTAATATTTCTGTATCCTCTCTTCGAGTGGGGAATCAGAACATTCCAGTCCAAGGATTGGACGTAGCCATACTGGCCGGCGTACTTCTATTTGCTCTAGTGATTCTGTTCACTGTGTTATATGCCAGAAAGGCACGCAGCATACAGCCCGTGCAGGCTATTCGTTATGGTATCTCGGAGATAGATCACAGCCGGATGGCTGGCAGAATGAATTCGCCATTGGCGCACTGGATCGGATTCACACAACTGCCTGTGACCGCCGTGCTTGGATTCCGACATGTGTTCAAAAACACCAAAAGCTCTGTTCTAACACTCTTGCTAACCACCATGGCTTCCTCCGTACTTGTTCTGGGTTATGTTCTGCTGACCAGTATAACCGGAATTGAACAGACTGCAACTAAATGGGGGTATGACAACGCCAATATCGCAGCAGTAGTCGTGAACAAAGGTAACTTTCCAAAGACAGAATTGAAACAAACGTTAGAAGAGGATACACGGATTAGCAATGCAGGCTGGCAAGGGAACACAACGGGTGTAATTAGCCCAGAGTCTTCGGCAGCAGTAGAAGGCCAATCCATCAGTCTCAACTTGAGTGTACTGGACGGGAGTTATCAGGAACTTGGATTCGAAACGTTAAAAGGGGTTAACCCACAACATGCGAATGAAATTGCCATTGGTGTAAGTGTAGCCAGAACATCAGATAAAGATCTCGGTGATCTCATTGATATCTATATTGAAGGAGAAAAGCGTACATTCCTCATCACAGGCATCTATCAGGCGATCGCCAACATGTCTGTTTCAGGCAGAATCACCATTGATGCCATGAGAAGTGTGAACCCTGGTTATAGTGAATTTGATGTTATCTTCATCAATGTGAACGATATGGCACAAGCGGGTATGGTTGCCTCGGAATTAAATGAGCAATTTAAAGATTTTGCTTCGGTAGTCACTCAGGAGACATTGCTTGATTCAGTTTACGCGGAAGCCGCGAACATCCTGATCTATCCGATCAGCTTGATTGGATTGCTGTTTATCACTGTGACGTTCATCATTATTTTCAGTACTTGTAGAATCAATATTCGTAAAGAAAGCAGAACGTACGGAATATACAAATCGCTGGGAATGACATCTCGCCAAATCCGGTTGTCGCTCACCATGGGAATGTTCATACTGTCCTCCGTGGGAGCCATACTGGGTATTTTCGTCGGCGTATATCTGCTGCCTCTTCTACTCGAAATGGTCCTTTCCGGTTATGGTATCGTACAACTTCCACTGATCCTGCATTGGGGTGGAATGGTACTGTTCACCTGTCTAAGCATCATTGCAGCCAGTCTTGGCTCGTGGTTCTCTTCGAGAATCATTCGAGAAGCATCGCCACGTATGCTGGTTATCGAATAATGTAATCAGGATGCCTTAACACAATAAAACAAGCCCTTCCATACCTCTATAGGATGTGGAAGGGCTTGTTATCATCATATGAACTATCTCCGCCATTTCTTCGCAAGTGCACCAATCTGATGTGGCGTTGTTCGGCAACAGCCGCCAATAATCTGAGCGCCCGCAGCAACCCACTGCTCCGAAGCATCACTCATACTGCCACATGTACCCTGTCCACTCCACGTCTTCGTTACTGCATCGTATACTTCTCCCGAGTTCGGGTAGACAATGACAGGTTTGTCGCTGGCACGGCTGAGAATACCTACGGCTTCTGTCACCACTTCCATGGGAGCACAGTTCAGGCCAATCGCCGCAATCTGTGGCTCGGAACCAAACGTCTGTGCACATACCTCAAGCGCTGTGCCCTCGCTGATGCTTGTCCCGTCTTTTAAAGAAAAAGATAACCAGGCATATGCATGAGGAAACTCCTTCAGTAAATCAACCAGCACCTGTGCTTCCTGCAAGGAAGGAATCGTCTCAAACGCCAGAATATCAGCACCCGCTTCAATCAGCGCCGCCATACGCGGACGGTGAAATGCGGCAAGCGTCTCATCCGACACGCCGTAATGACCCACATACTCAGAACCATCCGCCAGATAGGCGCCATACGGTCCAACGGACCCGGCAATAATTGGACGTGGACGAAGACTGTCTGCTTCGCGATCCACTGTACAATCTGTTATATGCTCCTCATTCTCCACCGTCTCAGCACGTACCGAAGAAGCTTCTACAAGCTGACCTGTCGAACTTTCTCTCCCTACTAAACCACTCTGCACTTCCGTCCATACGTCATCTCTCGCCTGTGCTGCCAGTTCCACCGTCTTGCGAATCAGCTCCAGTGCTGCCTGTTCACCAATCCCTCTCTTGCGGAAACCATCCACCGTCGCCTGATAACTGGATGTAATCGCACAGTCGGCTCCTGCTCGGAAATAATCCGCATGGACCTGAACGATAACATCCGGATTCTCAAGTAACACACGAGCAGACCATAACGGGTCGTCTAGATCACATCCATGCTGTTCGAGTTCCGTTGCCAGCGCTCCATCCAGAATCATGACTGGATGTTCACGAAGGATCTGTTCTATGGGGTTAGTCTGTTGTGCTTGCTTCATGTACTTGCCCTCTTTTCTTGTTCGTACGTTCTGTCAGATAATAAGCAGCATAACACACTGCGATAAATGGAACCCCACAATACAGCGCAATCCGCTGTGTCGGGTCAAAAGCAATTCCTATGCAAGAAGCCAGGCATAATATAAATGAAACAATCGGTACCACGGGGTACAGCGGTGTACGATAAACCAGATCTTTAACCGCATGTCCTTCCCGGATATATTGTCTGCGGAACATGTATTGGGAGGCACTGATGCTCATCCATACTGCAACGACAGCCAGACCTGAAATAGAAACTAGTGTAATATACACCGTACCTGGCGCAATGATGCTGGACAGCAACGCCAGCGCACCACCGACCATACTGATCAGAAGTGCATTCAATGGTACTCCGCGTTTGGTCAATTTGGCAAACCACGGGGAGATCGTTTTTTTATCAGCCAGAGACCAGAGCATCCGTGACGAAGCATACAGGCCTGAATTGGCTGCAGAGAGAATTGCCGTCAGAATAACAAAGTTCATAATATCTGCTGCATAAGGTACACCCACCCGCTCCATTACCGCTACAAACGGACTTTCCAGTACACTGGCATCCGACATGGGCAGCAAAGCAGACAAGATAATAATCGTTCCGATGAAGAAAATAACCAGACGCCACAGCGTCGTATGAATCGCTTTCGGTATCGTCTTTTCCGGATTCTCCGTCTCCCCTGCGGCAATGCCGATTAACTCAGTACCTGAGAATGCAAAGTTTACAGCAAGCATGGTCATCAATATCGCTGTAGCCCCATGAGGGAACCACCCGGATGCGGTAATATTCGATAGAAACGGAGCCGGTTCAGCATCCTCCATTGGAATGAACCCGAACATGGCTGCGCCACCGATCATAATGAAGATTACGATGGTCACTACTTTTACAGATGAGAACCAGAACTCGGATTCCGCAAATAATTTCACCGTTAATGCATTGAACAGGAAGATCATTAGTGCAAAAAGCGCGCTCCATATCCATACGTTTACCGATGGGAACCAGCGTTGCATCAGTAGTCCGGCGGCTGTAAATTCGGAGCCAAGCGCAACAGTCCAGGTTAACCAGTACAACCAAGCCACCGTATAGCCTGTCGCTGGTCCGATATATTTGGCTGCATAACTATGAAATGCTCCTGTCTCTGGCATGTGAACAGATAGCTCACCCAGACAGAGCATCACCAGATACACAACGATCGCTCCAATCAGGTAGGACAGAATGGTTCCCAGTGGTCCTGCCTGCTGGATTGTATAACCCGAGCTGAGGAATAATCCCGTTCCAATGACTCCTCCGAGAGAGAGCATGACCACGTGCCGTGCCTGCATTTTCCGCTGAAAATGCCCTTTGTCGTTGTTGTTCTCCATACCTGTTGCTCCCCTACTTCTTCATCCAGAAAAAACAAAAAAGACCCACTCTTCCTAAAGAGTGCGCCGTTACTGACAAATAAAAACAAACGCTCCTATCTATCAGGCTTTCACCCGCTGGAATTAGCACAGTATCCTTCAGATCTGTTGCTGAGGTTTCTAAGGGCCAGTCCCTCCACCTCTCTGGATAAGAAAATGATTTTTTACTAATATAGCGATCTATCATAAATGTGTCAACATTTAAATAATAAATGTCCTACGCTACGCTATTCAGTGGAAGACCCCGGATTGGTGATGGAGGTCTTTACCTCATACGTAATGGGTATAGTAGCAAAGATTTCATCCCAGTTCCCTTTAACCTTCTTCCACGTTTTTGGATATTTAATACGAATGCTATCGCGGAAACCAGCAACATCGACTTTGTAGGTATGTTGGAGCTTGTATAGTAACTGTTTGATCTGTTGCTCGACCAGTTCAGCAAAATCGTTTTCCATTTCTTTCAGATATGCACCCTTTTCCTCTTCTTCCGGTGCCCGCCAATCCTCCATTAGCCATCCTTCAGACTCTGCCTTCACATGGAACGAGATATCATCGCCATTAACCTTCGGAATGATTTTGATTTTCTTCTTCTTGATTTCATAGAGTACCGTGAAACCCTCCTTACTATATGTTTTTATGACACCACCTTGTTTTTTAGGCATAAGCCAGGACAGAGCTTCCAAATCAGTTTGGCTGAGTTCCCCCAGAAATTTGGTTGTATTTGCAGCAAATATGCTGCCCCCGGAGAACTTGTCCTCTCCATTGGCATTCAGCACATTTTGAAGCAGAAAACTGGACCCGGACTGCATCTGTGCATCCAGTTTTGCCAGCGAAACGGGTTCCAGAATCTTGTTGGAAATGTATGCATTGTTCGTAATGCCTGTAAGGTAAAATGCAGGAATACGGGAAGGATCATCTGAGGTAAGCACATCAACCGCCCGCTGGTGACTAATCAGTACAAGACAGTTCGGTCGGATATCGTTATCCCGGAGTACAAAATCGAGCAATTGAATCAGTCCATACTTTTTGGCAATATCCTTGGAGATCACAATAACCTTCAGATGATGTCCAATGAGTGGACGATCTCGCCGCAAAGCAAACTGACGAAAAATTTGCAGCATGGAATCTCCCGTAAGCTGCTCATTGGAATAAGACTCTTTGCCAGAAGAGGGTGAACCAGATTGCTGACTTTTTTGACTGCTAGAATTCCCAGGGGCAATCTGAACGGTTGCTGTGACATTGTTTTGTTTGGGATAATGCCCACCCTGCGCTGAAATCTTCTTCTCGAAATCGGTCTCTTTTCCAACGTCAATCCCAAGACCTACATACAAGCTTAGATCTTCTATCTCGCGGCTGCTCCAGCAACCTGATATTATACACAGGATGAACACAGCACAAGTTACTCTTAAGCACATGCGGAATGAAATCATGCGCGTTTGCCTCCTTTTTTGCGAATTATGCTGATAAGCAACAATACCAGAGGTAATATAGCGAACAAAACTACAGATACGTTACCTAGCATATCGCCCAGTGCAAAAGTTTCAAACACTGTTTTAGGCATCATTGCCGTCAGATAAATGAATGGAAGCAGGGCATACATAATCCAGCGTATCTTCTTTGCCCGAAACAAGTCCCGGATTCCTACGGAAGCACAGTAATGGGTAATGGCAAATGTCGAGAAAATCTGCATAATCCAGATCACCAGCAATAACGATTCGAAACGTTCAAATATCAGTCCCTGTATCTCAAAACTTCGTACCAGATCCAATGTTGGCCATGTTCTGGTCTTAATTCCATCCAAGGACAAACTGCCTACGACCATTACAACAGTGATCAGATATACCATTGTAGAGATAGTTAACCCCCATGTCATCGCCTTGTTGCTTTTCTTCGGATCTTGCATATATGCAGTGATGACCAGCATAACTTCGTAACCGGTATACGACAGTAGCGATGGTTTCAGCCCTTTGAGTACAGGCATGATGCCCTCACCCAATACGGGTCTGAGGTTACTGATCTCGAAGAGCTGATTACTGAGCAATATCTCCATGACAAATATAATCAAGGTGATCGGCAGGATGATCTCAAACACGCGAATAATGACACCAAGCCCACCGGAGATCATATAGATGCCTATCCACATAAATACCATTACAATAGCCCATGTAGGCGTGCGCTCAAGCAGATACATCCCCGTGACATCGGCCATGACTCTAATTTCGAATGCTGAAATGATCATAAAATACAAAATTGTCACACAACCCAGTATGTAAGCAATCCAGCGCCCGGTGATCTCCCGGGTAAACTGGAACACGGTTTTCTCAGGAAATCTGCGGCACAGGGTAACCAAAATCAGACCAATACCTGTGACAATGAGCCCAGACAGCAGGATGGAAATCCAGACGTCCGGCGTTCCAACGGCGCTGCTAGTTGTTCGAGGTAACGTCAAAATACCCGCTCCAAGCATGTAGTTAACGATAATAACAACGGCCTGTGTGGTGTTAATTTTCACTCGCGAGTCATTCACTTTGTTGTACCTCCAGACCTTCTGTGGATTGTCTACTTCTTGCGATCTGCATCTACCGGATTCGTCATCTCGGGACGTCTTCTCATCATGTTGAGTGGAGCACGAATGACAAAATCTTTCCAATCACTCAAGTGATATGGAACAGCTGGTGCGACATAAGGCACTCCAAAGCTGGAGAGTCGTGCAAGATGTGTACAAACCAGCAAGAAGAACATAACGACACCAAACAAACCTAGTATTGCAGCACTAAACATGGCAGCAAACCGGAGAATCCGTAGCGTTAATCCCGCACTATAGACAGGAATCGTGAAAGAGGATATGGCTGTAACAGCTACAACGATAACAAGAAACTGACTGATGATTCCCGCCTGTACGGCAGCTTGACCAATAATCAAACCGCCAACGATACCCATCGCAGGTCCAATCGGCTTGGGTAAACGTATTCCCGCCTCTCTCAGGATCTCAATGGAGAGCTCCATGATCAGCACTTCTATAATAGAAGGAAACGGTACTCCAGTCCGGGTTTCTATAATCGTCAGTACCAGCTTGGTCGGAATCAACCCCGGATGAAACGATATAAAAGAGACATAGAGCGCTGGAGCAAGAAGGGCCAGCATGGCGGACATAAACCTCAAGACCCGGAGAAATGTACCAGGAATCCAGCGTTCATAGTAATCTTCAGGAGATTGGAGCAACATGCTGAAGGTCACGGGTACCACGAGGACAAATGGCGTTCCATCCAATAAAATAGCCACTCGACCTTCAAGCAAAGCACCGATTACCCGGTCAGGTCTTTCCGTATTCAGAACCTGCTGAAAGGGACTCAGTGTATTATCTTCAATGAGCTGTTCCACATAACCAGATTCCAGCATCGAATCCATATCCATCTCTTCAATTCGCTTGCAGACTTCAGCCACAAGATCAGGATCGGCAATATCCTGAATATAAGCTATCGCCATATCTTTTTTGATCCGCGAACCCACTTCATACTTCTTAATAAATAGGCTTTGATCACTTCCATATCGACGCAGAATGCCTGTGTTATCGCTTAACTGCTCTGTAAAACCAATACGTGGTCCACGAAGCAGGCCCTCTGACAAGGGTTCATTCATACCTCGTGTTTTGATCTTATGTGCTCCAATTAATAAAGCACCTGGCAAACCATCAACCAACAGTGCATTTTTCCCAAACAGCACGCCAACTGCGAGCTCTTGGAGGGACTTGGTTTCCTCAACCAGACTGACAGGAAGTAATTGATCTTGCAGGTATGCCGACAGTAAGTGTGCATTGTCTGGATGAAGGAAACCCTCCTGCTTAAGCAGAGGAACACCTTCTAACATCAACGGTGTAATCAAATGATCATCAATTAAGTCCTGATCTACCAGACCTTCGGTATACACAACAGCAGCTCGTGTATTCGTACCCCTGATGTTAAATTCCCGAATATGCACATCTGCATTGAGTCCGAAGCTTTCTTTTACGCTAGTCAGATTTGTATTGTACTTATCGGTTAATTTAATATTGGCATATTGACCTGTCTCAGTACCCTGGCCCTGTCCTGCGGCTGCTGGTGATATATCCTTCGAAGATATGGAAGGTTGCTTCGTGCGAGAGAAGCTACCTCGCTTTATGGCGGCATTAATCCAACGCATGGTCAAGGTAATGCCAATCGGAATGATGAAGACCAAAAATGCCTGAATCCATATGGGACTTTCCGGCACGTAGGACACAATTGTTGACCACATGTTCCCACCCCAACATTTCTCTGCATGACGAAGCTGCAGGTATTCCCAAGTATTGTGTCCCCGTTTGATCACAATAATTCCCGTTTTTTATGTACAGAACGACAAAAAAACGGTTCCCGTATAAGGAACCGCTATATAGTATTATACGATTCTGGTCACATGCTCTGCTTTGGCGTCCAGTAAGTGGGCTGATGCAGCAATGGCCGTAAAATCATTCAAAGCGATCTCAATCCGCTTCTGGCTCTGCTCGACATATTCCTCTACCTTTTTTGTACCGCCTGTGATGTTACTAATCTCCTTCGTGATTCCAGTAACGCTATCTCGAATCTCATTAATCGAACTCTCCACCATGGCGGACAGTTTCTTTACTTCCTTGGCCACGATATCGAATCCTCGTCCGAATTCGCCTGCATGCGCAGCTTCAATGGCAGCATTTAACGCAAGTAGTTGCGTCTGTGATGAAATCTCGCGTATGGTTCGTACCACGCCCTGAATCGATCCGGCCTGTTCCTGCAGATGGGTCAACGTTGCACGGTTAGAAGCCGACACCTCTGAGATATAGGAGATACTGGACATTAATTCCTGGCTGCGCTCAATACCTACATCTGCCTGCCCATTTAGCTCATGAGACATATTTTTCAATTCATTCACCACGACTGAGATATTGTTCTGACGATTGGTAATGTTAGTAGCAATTTTGGAGACACCCAGTATTTTTTGGTTCATCTCATCAAAGACTGGCATATAGGTCGCCTCAAGCCATACGGAATTTCCCTTTGCATCCTTGCGTTCAACCTTGTCCTGGAAGCTGACACCATTAAATATGCTATTCCAAAAAGCGTCATAGTCCGGAGTGTTCACGAAATGGCCGAAACATAACTGCTGATGCTTCATGCCATACATCTCATCCACCGTATATCCCATCGTCTGAGCAAAGACTTCATTCACATAAGTTACCCGTCGATCCAGATCGAATCGAATGATAGCGAGACTTTTCTCCATCGCCTTGATAACCAGTGCATCGGTGACAACATCTTTCTTTTCCATATCTAATATAGGCACTTCATAACCCCCACACAGTTTATTCCATAATAAATAGCCTTTAACCAGCAAAACAACAATCACAGCAACATATGTATCCATCAGGTTCTAAATGACTCTACTATTGATACCCGATTTGCAGAACTTTGGATCACCTGTTGCCGTTTATTTTTTATGTGTCATTTTTCAGAACGTCAATACTTTACCCGACCGCTGGGGAAAAAAGAAAATCTGCTCTACCTCATCCGCTGGCAATGGCTTGCTGTAGTAGTACCCCTGCACTTCATTGCAATCCTGTTCGGTCAGAATATCCAGTTGTCCCTTCGTTTCAATGCCTTCTGCAATGACATCCATATTCAATTGTTTCGCCATTGTAATCATAGTCGAAACAATGGCTCTATCGCTATGATTAACCGCAATATCCTGGATAAAAGAGCGGTCAATTTTCACTTTGTGAATCGGGAACATCTTTAGATAACTAAATGAACTGTACCCTGTTCCAAAATCGTCCAGGCTAATCCGGATTCCAAGCTCGGTTAATTGATTCAGAATTTCAATGGAAGCGATCGCATCCATCATCATGCTTTCCGTGATTTCCAATTCCAGATACTGCGGGCTCAAACCCGTTTCAAGTAAAATCTGATGAACCTGTTCCACCAGATTGGATTGATGAAATTGCTGAGAGGACAGGTTCACGGACACCGGAATCAAAGGTCCCCCTGCATCATGCCAATTCCGCATCTGAATACAAGCTTCCCTCAGCACCCGGTTACCCAGCTCAATAATCATGCCCGTCTCTTCTGCAACCGAAATGAACGTGCCGGGATACAATAATCCACGGGTCGGATGATTCCACCGTACCAAGGCTTCGACACCGATCATGCTGACTTCACTTGTTTGAATCTGAGGTTGATAATGTAACACGAATTCCCCTCGATCCAACGCTTTTCTAAGGTCATTTTCCAGAACCATTCGTTCCCGTAGCTCATGATGCAATTCGGCAGAGAAGAACTGATATCCGTTCTTGCCATTCTTCTTCACTTCATACATGACCGTATCTGCATGCTGCAGTAGTTCTACAGCATCTTGCCCATGGTCCGGAAATACGGCGATCCCAATGCTGCCCGTAACATAGAACTCGCTCTCTTTTAGATAACAGGGCTTCGCAATCGCCTGAATGATGCGTTCAGCCAAGCGGGTGATATCTCCAAGACTAGTGTACTGATGAACAAGAATCGCAAACTCATCTCCACCCATTCGGGCAAGCGTGACATCCTCACCATTCAGTTCATCTTTAATCCGTCGGCTCATCTCCTGAAGAAACAGATCTCCATAGATGTGTCCAAGAGAGTCATTAATAACTTTGAATCGGTCAAGATCAAGGACCATGACAGCAAACTGCTTTTGCTCATAACGATGCGATTCAATCATCTCCGATAACCTCTGATTAAACATTCTACGATTGGGCAGTCCGGTCAACTCATCATGAAAAGCCAGATGATAGTTCCTCACCTTTACGCGTTTTTCGTCCGTGATGTCCTTCATAATGATGTAATTTCCCACGACCTGTTTATCTACAATGACGGGTGCGAGCACAACGCCAAGTTCAACCCGTTCCTGATTGGTGCGATAGATGACGGTCTCGTACTTCATCTCTTCACCATCCGTAGCACGTCCGAACATATGCCTGATGCGCTCCCGATCCTCCTCTACAACCATGGTTAATAGAGTACTTACGGATTGATCCTTTAATTGTTTCTCCTTAATGCCGCCAATTCGAGCTGCTGCCGGATTAATTCCAACAATTCGCATGTGAAGATCGATGGAAATAATGCCATCCTGATTATGCTCATAGAGCGATTTATACCATTTTTCATTCTCTTGCTTCTCCGACTCCTGTTTGGAAAACAGTCTTGATATGTACAGACCAACAAGCGATAATCCCAGCGTAAATAACGTACCCATGGAAATAAAATAGGCTAGACGCTTCTGGTCGAGAATTGTGTTAAGCGAAGATATCACCCGGTTCGGGGGCATATCCGATTCGATGTGGGCTGCCATCATGCCTGTATAATGCATACCGGCAATAGCCCCTCCCATGATGAGGGCACTTCCAACCTTTTTCCAAACATCATGACGTGTATCCGATTTAAGAAAATATAACGATAACCACAGTGCTGTAATTGAAGCCGCGCATGCAATCATAATCGATAACATGACATACATAGGATCGTATCGAATCTGCACCTGCATCGCATACATCCCGATATAATGCATCAACACGATACCGAGTGCAAACAGACAGGCACCACCCAATAACTGTAACAGTGGCAGCCTCTGTCGGGAGACTACAAGCAACGCCACAAAAGATGCCACAATGGCTACAGCTACAGAAATCAGCACAATGACAAGATCATAAGAGACGGGAAATGGCAGTGACATCGCCATCATGCCAACGAAATGCATGGACCAGATGCCCATACCCATGACCATTGCGCCAAAAGATAGCCATAACCAACGACTTTTGCCGCTGGCTTTGTTAATTCTGCTGGTGAGGTCCAGAACGTTATACGAAGCCGCAACAGCAATCAAATATGAAATCAGGACAAGTACGTTATCATGTGAACCCATGCCGTGTTGAATGCTGTGTTCCAGGGTATGCTCCATTATCGATGCCTCTCTCTACATGTTACTTCTTTCATTATAGAACATCGATTTGAAACATTTCTGAAACCTGAACCATAAGTCCCAAGCAAAGTGACTTTCGCAGGCAGTGGACCATAAGAAAAACCCACTTGCCAGGGCAAGTAGGCTTAGGTTAAACGATTGGATTTCCAGCTTTCGAACCATTCCTGGACAGCCGGATGAGGGAGCATATCCATTTCCTGACTCAACATCCGGCATAGTAGGCTGTACTGAACCTCGACCGAACGTCGATCACCGAGTCGATGATACAGGTTCATCAGAACCACATAGATATTTTCCTCATCAGGCAACATGCGCTGGATTTTGAGATAATGCGCAACCGCATCTTCATCCTGACGGGCAGCGATATAATAATCTGCGATTTGTTTCTCATGGCGAAGCCAGAGATTGCGCAGTCGGCGTCGCTCCATTTCGGCCCACAGATACGTTGTTCCCCCCAGATATGGACCTTTGTAGAGAGATGAAATCTGTAAATGAAGATCCATCGTTAACGCTGTAATGGCAGGCGCTTCAGCTACCCTTTTCTCCCACGTGTCCATATCCAGGGATGCCCCGTTCAATTGCAGCATATATCCTTCATCGAGATTGGAAATCTGGATATTAACCTGCTCTGCCTGTAGCTGTTTACGAATCTGGTAGATGGCCGTGTAGAGCTGGGTCACTCCACGTTTCCATTCAATCTCAGGCCACAGCTGTTCAAGCAGCACCTGCTTGCGAACAGGTTTATCTCGATATTGCAGGAGGAACGAGAATAGTTCCTGGGCTTTGAATGTCTTCCATCGTATGGTGATCGGCGGGCTCCCCGCCTTTTCAAATTGCAATGGACCAAGGCAATGAAGTATAACCTGTGAATCCGGGAACCGTTCAGTAGGATCTGATGTGAGCAATAATCGATGAATCGTCTTCTCCAGCCGCTCTGTCTGCAACGGTTTCAGCAGATAATCCAATGAATTGAGTTCAAATGCCTTGACTGCATATTCATCATATACCGTGACAAATACAATTTTGGTCGCTGGAAGTTGTTGTAGAATGCGCTCAGCCAGTTCAATCCCGCTCATCTCGGGCATCTCTATATCCAGAAAAACCACATTCGGTCGAACCTGTACGATATGCTCCAGAGCCTGCCTGGGACTGCGGTATTTCCCGATAATGTCCAGATCGCTAATGCGCTCCAGTTCCTCCGCAAGATGATTCAACGCGAGCGGTTCATCATCCACCAGTATCGCTTTCATGAAATCCCACCTTTTCTATTGGAAGCCGGACTTGAATCTCGGTTCCCTGTTCCAGAGAACTATGTATGAGCAGTCCCCATCCGAATAGCTGTTTGAGTCGACGCTCAATATTTCGGATGCCGATCCCGCCTTCAACCGTTGGCCCCTCCATAATCCGTTCCAGTGTTTCCGTCGACATGCCTACTCCATCATCCTTCACCGTAATCAGAATGAAATGTTCATCCCGCGTAACCCGAATCAGAATGCGTCCCCCCTCAGCACGTCGCATAATACCATGACGTACGGCATTCTCGACCAAAGGTTGAATGGTCAGCGGAGGGACCCGGAAGTTTGTTGAGGTCAACACTTCAATCTTAAAGTCCAGCCAATCATCAAATCTTACCTTCTCAATATGTAGATAGGATTGCACCAATTTTAACTCCCGATCGAAAGGCGTCAGTGGATTCGTGTTGTCAAAGCGGAAGCTTTCCCGCAGGTAATTGCCCAATTCATTAAGCAATTCATTCATCTGTGAAGGTTTGCTTTTGCTTAGCGCTGCAATGGAATTCAGAGTATTGAACAGAAAATGCGGCTTGATCTGCGCCTGTAGAAAGGCCAGCTCCATGCGAATGCGTTCGGCAACTGAACGTTTCATCTGTAACAAGGTACGTACACGTACACGAAGTTCGGAACCTTCCACCGGTTTGCGCAGAAAATCGTTAGCCCCTGCCAGACCCGTTTCCAAAGCGCGATCCCCTTGCCACGCAGAAATGAGTAACAGGATGGGCAGCTCAAACATGGTGTACTGTTCGCGGATTTTGCTACATATGACGGTACCTGATATACCAGACAGCGTGCGATTCACGACAATCAGATCCATTTCATCCAATGGGTGCATGCTCTGCATGATTTCTTCCGGATTTCTCACCACAGTCACACGATAATCATCCAGATTCAGAATAGGCAGCAACAGATTCAAATTCAGCGCATCATCATCAACAATCATAATATGGTACATGCTCGTTAGAGATCGTTTGCTTCGGTTCACTGGCAAATTCAGAGCATGGTTATCAACCGATTGAACTGCCGCCTTCTGCTCAACCATAGGCGACAATACAACTTGTGTTTCATTTCTGAAAGAATCTGCACTTAACGGTAGCGTAAGTATGATGTTCATTACTCCAGATGCACTGTCGGGTACATGTACCGTTCCATGATGCAATTCCGTTAATGCCTTCACCAGATATAACCCTGGAGCATCCGGATTGTGATGCATATGTGCATGATCCTGATCCAGCCTGGATTCGAACAACGCACGGGTAAGCGAGGTCTGCTCCATTGAAATGGCGTCCCCCTGCATATGGACACGAACTTCAACCATCCCGTTCACTACTGAAGCTTCAACTTGGATGGTACCCGTAACGGTAACCTTCAAGCTATGCTGGAGCACACCTGCCAGAATCTGATGCAAGCGTTGCTCATCGGCAACTACTCGTGGCAGTGTTTTATCCACACGACTTGTAATTTCTATCGAATGGTCATATACCATATATCGGACACGTTCCACCACTTCATCTACTAATGCGTAGAAATCAACGGACCGGATCCTCAAATATATTTGTTGCTCACGAATTTGCGAAAAGTCGAGCAAATCATCCACCATGCTGCGCATCATCCAGCCCACCGATGTAAGCAATTGCAGGTCCTGCCTCTGGTCAGCTGTAAGGTGATGGTCCGATTGAAGGCGTGCATCCGCGATACTAATCAAAGCCTGAAGTGGAGTTTTCATTTGATCTGAAATATTGGCCATGAATTCATTCTTGAACCGCTCGACACGCTTCATCTCAAGGGATAGCCGCTTCAAGCGTCTATAGGTCATTACAAATTGCTGCACAAACATCAGAATAAACAAACCCGAGAAGAGAAAGACCTGAATAAAGTACCAGTCACCCATATGGGTGAGACCGAGTTGCAATAATAGATTGGACAAGCTATGTGCGGCAAATATAAAAAAGGCCAAAAATCGATGTCCAGCAACAGGATCACCACCTCGGAAACTCCGAAGCAAGATCACTAAAGAGTAGCTATACACGGCTACATTTTGGATCACCAATACCACGACCAGATGTGACACCATCTCAATTGGCAATACAAATAGCAAGATAATGAAGACCGCGTTGAAGATGTACACCGCGTATCTCACCCAACGTCTAATTACCGTTTCCAATTGACAGGCGACAAACATAAACATCCAGAACGTGAGACCCACTATGGACAGAAAATATACAATAAAACCCGTAGCATATGTAAGGTCAGGCCATAGCCAGAATAATAATCTGGTTCCCTGATACGAGCTGGTAACCATCATGCTAATGAAAAATAGAGACATATAGATCCAGCCGCTTCGCGATGACTGATAATGCATAAATCCAAAAATCATACTCAGAAAACCAAATACAACCAAAATGCCAAATTCAAAAGCTACATTCCTCTGCTGCGACTGGTATATAGCATCCATACTGCCTATCTGAATGGGTTCAATCATTCCCCCGCTATTCGCAAAATCATAGTTGGCTACCTGCACATCAATATTCACTTCGGAACCGCTTATCTCCGTATGTGAGATATAGGGCTCTACTTGGGGAGTGTATTGTCCGGCGCTTGTCGAGACAACTCCGTTCGAACCAATCTGTACCCCGTTAACAAACAACGTGTGGGCTGTACGAATTAAGGGAACACGCAAGGCAATCTGCTGTGCAGATTCTCCTTCGGCATCCAGCAATATTTTCAAACGATACGTCCCATATCCGAACGCACCCTGATGAAGATAAGGTTCAATGACCGACTGCCAATTACCAGGAACGGTAGCGATATATTCCTGCGTGCTTGTCTTCTCTGTTCCATCCAGTAACTGCCCCGGATAAAACAGCCACTCTCCATTAAGGGTGATATCTCCTTCTTTTAAACCTCCGACCTGACGCAGATCCAGTACCCCTTCATGCGCCTTCGGAGCATGCTCATCCTCCAGAAAAGAGAGCACATTTAGTGCGATAAACAAGGCAACGACACCTATAATAAATGTAATAAAACGTGTGCGACTCAATAGCTTATCCCCATCCGTAAAACGTACCTGTGATTAATCATGTGATGACAGAACAACCTTCCGATCGTTGCCTACATGTACGTATCGTAACACAAAGCATAGGAGCATACACTTCAACATTGCTAACATTTTGCATATTCTTTAGGGGCGTTTCTCCCCCTGTAAACAAGAAAAACAGGACGATTTGTCGTGACATCGTCCTGTTCTCTTGTTTAATTCCATCTTTAACGTTTTTCTTTCTTACGGCCTGCATTTAATTGGTCTTTCCTCATATGGCCCTGCCAGGTGGTGTCCAGCGCTTTGCTTCACTATGTTCCGGATACTGTATGCCCGCAGGGTAGGAGATCAGCTCGATCAGCATCCCCCACGGTGCCCTTCCATACACAAACTGATTGCCTGCTCCACCTTCAATATGCCCGGACAACGCGCCAGGCTCTGTTAGCAATACTCCGCCCGCTTCCTTGAATCGTCGTGCAGCTTCTTGCATATCGTCCACATACAACGCCACATGCTGCAATCCGTAATCGGATGCCCTAACTGGCTGTGATTGCGCTGTATTGGCGTACTGAAATAGCTCAATACTGGCGCTCTCCCCAAGCGATAACATCCGAATATGAATTACTTTTGCGCCTGAACGCAGTCCTAGTTTACGTTCTGTCTCAGGCCCTTCCTGTGGCGGATCATCTGGGGTTATATGGTCATAGGCAAGTTCGGCTGCAAACGCCTGTTGGAAAAATAACGTCGCCTGCTCCATATCCGGCACAGTTATTCCAATATGGTCGATACCTCTCGTAATCATGTTATCCCTTCTTTCCTTTATCCATCGAACTTACTTATACACTGCGAAATCCTTACCTATAAGATTTACACGAAAAAAGGTCCGCTATAACCATCATTCCTTCAATCTGCGCCTAAGGCTACTATTTTTTCCTGCCAAATGATTCGCAACCTATACTCTGCTCCAGAAATGTAGACAACATGAATTGATTGTGATTTTTTTCACTTATAATTTATTGCTGAACGTTTACGATGGGTTTATCACTTATATTACTCACGAGTAACCTGTACTTCTATCCAATATTTCTATCTATTCAATTCATCCAACACTTACTAACAACAGGAGGACACACACATGAATCATCCTTATGAAAAGCTGTTCACCCCCTTCCGCATCGGAAACATGGAAGTGAAGAATCGAATTGTCATGTCTCCTATGGGAACCAATTCGGCCAGTCCTGATGGTCGCATTTCCCTTGAAGAGATCGATTATTATGAGGAGCGCGCCAAAGGCGGCGCGGGTATGATCATACTTGGGGCACAATTTTTGACCGAAGATCTGGCTCAGGGCGTATTGGAAGGCATTGTAGAGAAAGATTATGTCATTCCGTTGCTCACGGATCTCGTCGATGCAGTTCAACATTACGGCACCAAAATTATCGCTCAGCTCAGCTGTGGCACTGGACGTAATGCGCTACCAGACCGTTCGGGGAAACCTCCCGTATCGGCTTCGGCCATCCCAGCCATCTATAATCCGGAAGTACTGTGCCATCCACTTACGGTGGAAGAAATACAGACCATTATGGAGCAATTCGCCGATTCGGCAGCCAGATTGAAACGGGCGGGCTTTGATGGGATCGAAATTCATGCCCATGCCGGTTATCTGATCGATCAGTTTATGTCGCCGATCTGGAACAAGCGTGAAGATGAGTATGGCGGCACGACAGAGAAACGGATGCGATTTGCCATAGAAATTGTACAGGCGATCCGCCAAGCTGTAGGTCCGGACATTCCCATTTTGTTCCGTTTGGCACTGGATCATCGCTTTGAAGGCGGACGTACAGTTGAGGACAGTCTGGAGATGTTGCAGATTCTTGAACGTGCTGGCGTAGATGCCGTTGATATCGATGCAGGCTCCTACGAAAGAATCGATTACATTTTCCCTCCAGCTTACTTGGGTGATGCTTGTATGGAGTATATGTGTGAGCCTGCTCGTCAGGTTGTGAACATTCCTATTTTGAACTCGGGAAGCCATACACCTGAAAGTGCTGTCCGCCTAATTGAATCCGGGAACGCGGACTTCGTCATGTTTGGTCGCGCATTGATTGCCGATGCCGAGCTTCCAAACAAACTGCGGGATAATGTGCGGGAGGATATTCGTCCTTGTATTCGTTGTAATGAGGAATGCATCGGTCGGATCATCGAACGGAATACCAAAATCAGCTGTGCGGTCAACATTCAGGCAGCCAACGAGAAACGCTTCGCGATTCATCCGGCGGAGACTGCCAAGAAGGTCGTTGTTGTAGGTGCAGGACCATCCGGTCTGGAAGCGGCACGTGTAGCAGCACTCAAAGGACATGAAGTTACACTGTACGAAAAAGAGGCCTCTGTCGGTGGACAGGTCACCAGTGCAGCCACACCGGAATTCAAAGGCCAGTTACGCGCCCTGATTGGCTGGTATGAGCGGCAGTTAACCCAGCTTCACGTGAAAGTGAAGTTAAATCATGAGATCAAGCCGGATGATCCGGCACTGGAAGCCGCTGATCATATTTTCATCGGCGCAGGAGCCATACCCCTTGTGCCTCCAATCCCTGGTATTGATAACGATAACGTCGTGGGAGCCATTGAGGCTCATTTACAAAAAGACCTTGTACGCGGCGAACATATTGTCATTACTGGTGGGGGGTTAACAGGTTGCGATCTGGGACTTGAGCTGGCTATGGAAGGCAAAAAAGTCACCATCATCGAGATGCGCCCGGAAGCGGGGCAAGATGTGATGTACATTAACCGTGCAGCCCTGATGCCTATGCTGGATAGCTACGGAGTGACCATTCTCGGTGGACATAAGGTCCTCTCCTTTGAGGCCAATGGTTTACAAGCAGAGAAAGCTGATGGTTCCAAAGTGTTCATTGAAGCGGATACGATCATTAACGCCTTTGGTATGAGAAAAAATACAACGATCGCTGAGCTGATCCGGGCCAAGTTCGGAACCAAGACCAGCCTCATGGGCGATTGTGTGAAGATTGGCAAAGTAGGTACTGCGGTTCGTTCCGGCTTTTACGCGGCGAGCGCCATTTAGCTCGTATTCAAAAAGAGCCAGACTCCGGTTTATGAACTGCACCCCATTTGTGAGACACGACTAACAATGGAGGTGCAGTTCAGTTGTCCGGGTCTGGCTCTTCCTATTGAACCTCAATTAGCTTCGCTGCTGCATGTCCAATATGCCGTAGAAAAAGAGATCCTGCGTCTGCCGTGCCAACTGCGAAGGCGTTTCGTGACCCGGCAACAGCTTAATCAGCGTCAAGCGTTCAATAATGGCCAGCAGACATTCCGCAAAGAAAATCGCATCGAGATCCTGACGATAATATCCGGCTTGCTGTTCTTTAATCAGATTCTGTTCCATGAGCCCGGCAATCTCAGCCTTGATGCCTACTGACTCCGTGGACAGATACAATCCAATTCGGGTCAATGCGGGATTCCGTCCGAGGAATCGGTAGATCTGCTCCAACGAGGTCACGACCGCTTCCTTGAGGTCCTCCCTGTTCTTTCCCGGCCCGATATGACTATCGCGCACTGCCTGACTGAGGCCATTACGAAAATCAGCCACCAGCTCCGCAAAAGCTGCTTCTTTGCTCTCAAAATACAGATAGAATGCAGGCTGTGTTAACCCGGCCCGAGCAACAATTGTACTTATTTTTGTTTGGTAGAATCCACTCAATGCAAACTCCTCTGCTGCTGCCTCCAGGAGACGAAGCCTGCTCTCTTTGCCAATAGCTCCTTGTTTTCTCACTTCAACCCCCAGCCCCTCTCTGCTCAGACACCCTGCTCTGTTGTCCAAACCTATACTGTAGATTATACCTAATCTATGGGGCTACTGAAGTGAAGCTTTAGTGATGAATGTTCACTTGAGGCATAAATGAATGAAACAGCTTCTCACCTCATTCTAAAAATCATGCACCGTCACACACAGCTGAATCGCGATGCCATACGGATCACGCACAATGCCGTATCCTGGGCTGAATTCATTTTGCTCGTAAGGTACCAGTACCTTCACACCCTCATGTTGCACCAAAGAATGATACAGTTGATCGATTGTAGCTTTATCCTTGGATTGAATACATAATGACGTGCTGTTTCCCAGCTGCCAAGGTTTCTCCGTATCCATTGCTTCTTCCGCAATCATGATCTTGTTGACCCCAATCTCCAGCACCGAATGTGTAATATACTCATCTTGTCCGGCAGGGTACTCAAAGCCCGGGTTCATCTCCTTCATCTCTTTATAACTTTTCTTGAATATCACCTTGGCGTCCAGAAACTCCTCATAAAAAGCAATGGCTGCCGCCGCATCACCGTTCATCGACAAAAATGGTATCACTTCAAAATTCATTAGATTGCCTCCTTGTTCCTATTGGATTACACTTATCACTATAACAATGAAAGGTGCCAATCCATGGCACCATTAAGAGGACAGGATATGAAAAAATCAGAACGCATGAACCAGATGCTTCGCTTTGTTAATCAAAAACAACAGTTCACTCTGCAAGATCTTATGCAGGAGTTCCAGATCTCCAAGCGGACCGCGTTAAGAGATATCGCTTCATTGGAAGAGTTGGGTGCACCCATCTATGTCGAATATGGACGCTACGGTGGATATCGACTGCTGCAACAGATGCAGCTACCTCCCATTTCGTTTAATACGGGTGAGCTTCATGCCCTTTATTTTGCGATGCAGGCCCTCCGCAGCTTCTCCAGCTTGCCTTTTCAGGTCTCTTTCCGTTCCATTCAAGAGAAATTTATGAGCGCATTATCTGACAAGCAGCGACAGGATATTGAGAACATTCAACACCGGGTTTCCTTCCGACATACGGAGCAGATTCGCGATAGCGCCCATTTGGAGTTTCTGTTGATGGCTGCTGTGCAGAATATAGTGATCCAGATTACGTATCCTGATCAACGACGATCTACAGATACAGGGTCGTCTCCTGCCGACTTTTCTGGTCCTGAGCCATCGGATTCACCATCTCGCACATCCAGCTTCACCATCCGTACCATTCAACCCATCGCGCTCTATGCCAGGAAAGGCTACTGGTATTGCCAGGCTTATGATCTGAATAAGCAGGCGTATCGTGTGTTCCGTTGCGACAGGATCACTTCAGCTGAAGTGTCCGACATTGAACCTTTGGCTCATGTTATTGAACTTCAAGCACAGGATACCCATTCGTTATGGGAACCATCGGAACAAGCAACTCCATTCAAGTGTGTGATTGACGAAGCCGGGGTTGAACTTTTCCAGCAAGAACATTTTCCATCTATACAGATCATACACGTCAACGAATCGGGCAGTGAGCCAGCACAAAGGCTTCTTGTCGGTTCGTATGAACCTCATGAGCTTGAATTCATTACTCGGTACCTCTCAGGATTCGGCAAATCCATTAAGATCATGGAACCAGACACGTTAAAAGAATCATTGCGGCAGTACTATATGGACTTGTTAGATCATGTATAAAGATCATATCTCTATATCCATTTACTTACATGCCTTTTAGCTCCTGCTCACGGTCAACAACTTTTGAACTTTTTTTATTGCCAATAGCCAATTGAACGATAATCTGTAGCACGATGATGATAGCCAAACCATAGAATGCTTGCACGAAGCTGCCTGTCAGGTCGTGGAGCCAACCAATCGCAAGCGGCCCAAGTGCTCCAAGAATGTAGCCACCGGATTGAGTCATAGCAGACCAGCTGCTGGCTTCCTGAGCATTGCTTGTCTCATCAATCGGCAACATCAGTGCAATCGGGAACAGTCCACCTGCACCAATACCGAGCGGGATCGCCGCGAACCACGGGCTGACAGAGAGATTCAGCATCAGGACACCTATCAACTCTAACATTGCACATCCGACAAGCCAGAATACACGTCTTTGGTAACGGTGTACAAGCATGGGAATGAATAACGTTGAGGGCAGCGATATCAATGTAAATAACGTTTGGATGTTGCCGGCAGTCTCTTGACTATATCCATGGCTTTGAATGGCTGGCGCTAGCCAAGCGGTTAGTGAATAGAAGATCGCTGCCATCAGCCCGAAGAACATTGTCAGCACCCAAGCACGCCTGTTCTTCACCGGAAGTGATGCATGAATGACAGCTGAAGTTTGTCCAGATTGTCGCTCTGTGCGAGCAGACCAAGCTAATTTCATCCAGATCGGTAATGCAATGACTGCGAGTAATGTCCATGTGGACAAAGACCCTCTCCAAGATCCACCCAGCGCATGCTGGAGCGGAACCGATAGTCCCACACTAATGCTGGCCCCCATCACCATCGCTGTAGAGTAGATGCCTACCATAGCTGCCACTCGGTTAGGAAAATACTGCTTAATGAAGCTGGACAACAGCGGACCTGTGAGTGCAATCCCTACACCCGACAGAAAAGAAGTGAGCATCATCAATGGAGTTGCGCCCACGAACAATCGTAATCCCGTACCTAACCCAATAAGGATTAAAGCCAGTACAATGGCACCTTCGTTCCCCCACCTTCTACTTAGTCTTATGGAGAACGGAGCGAATATGCCCATACATAATACAGGTAGTGTGGTTAACAGACTGGCGGTCATACCGCTCAAACCCAGATCATGCTGTATGGTGCTCATTAGCGGAGAAATGGATGTAATGGGTGGTCTCAAGTTCAGTGAAGCCAGGATAAGCGCCAATACAATGTAAAAGAGTTTCATTATGGATCACCTCATGGTAGTAGTCTCGTTGCTTTCACCAAAGATTCTTTTCGTTAATGACTGGATCTTCGGGTGATGCACGATTAAGTATAGGATTAATAGAATGATTGAACAATACTATAGTTTCTATTAAAATGATTACTAAAACCAATGATTAGAGGTGATTACATGGAGATTCGTCAGATGGAAAACTTTATTACAGTGTGCGAAGAGCTTCATTTTACTCGGGCAGCTGAGAAACTTGGCATATCTCAACCTACGTTGAGTCAACAAATACGTGGGTTGGAGGACGAACTTGGTGTTCCTTTATTCGACCGTGTCGGCAAAAAGATTGTGATGACCCAGGCTGGAACTCTGTTTCTGGAGCACTGTGTACAGATGATCCGGCATTTACAGAATACCCAGGATGCGCTAGCTGAATTCCGTAATGATCAGCGAGGCCGATTAGTTATCGGTGTTCTTCCATCCGATCTGGATTACCGTCTCACTCCACTGCTCGTTGATTTTCATGCCCGATTCCCCAAAGTGCAATTAAAGGTGATCTCTTCAATCTACGTCGTAAATCAAGTGTTGGAAAATGAAGTCGACATCGGCATCGAGATCACGTCTGCCCCTGATGATCGGCTTGTACGCATTCCTTTGTGCAGTGAAGAATATGTACTTGTCGTTTCCGAGAATCATAATTGGGCTGAACGCAGCACAATTGAAATTCAGGAACTGCGTGATATCCAAACGGTGATGTTCCCCGAAGGATTTACAGGCAGAGAATTGGTCGACGGTTATTGCCGTAAGTATGGATTCACCCTAAACACCATCATGGAGACCAGTTCGGCAACCTCTATCATTAGCCTGGTCAAAGCCAACGTTGGAGGAACATTGCTGCCTTATCCTCTGATCCAAGCCATGAATGAACCCTCATTACGCTGTATCCGCATTACAGACGATCCGCCATATCGACACTTTGAGATCATCCATCGGTCCGACCGTTACCTGACGCAATCGGCCAAGGCATTTATTGAGAAAACAATCGAATATTTCAATCAAAGGTGAGCTTAAAAGGAGAGATATTGAAATGAGAATAAGAGAAGTGGGTTTGTTGACACATCAGATCGAGGCCATAAAGGAGTTTTACGGTACGCTACTAGAGTTGGAGCTTGTGGAGGATGGTACAACATTCGTTTCATTCCGTGCAGGAGACTCGGTCCTTTCATTCAAGAAGGCTCCAGAACAGGAGAAGCCGTACTATCATGTAGCGTTTACGATTCCAACAAATAAACTTGCTGATGCGAAAAGGTGGGCCCAAGACCGTAACATTCCGTTGCTTTCCAAGGATGGACAGGATGAATTTTATTTCCCCTACTGGGATGCAACCGCCTTCTATTTCTATGATCCAAACGGCAACTTGATGGAACTCATCGCTCACCACTCACTCGATAATGAAGTCGATGAAGCTTTTGAAGCGAAGCATCTATTATGCATTAGTGAAATTGGTTTGCCTGTCGATGATGTTCCTGAGACGATGAGCACGTTGAATAGGCATTATCAACTTGAACCCTTTGCTGGAGACGGAAAGAAATTCTCCCCCACGGGTGACGCAGAAGGCATGTTTATTGTCATTGATAAACAGATGCCCTGGTTCCCAGACGGGCGCATGCCCGCTGTATTTGCTACTAAGGTGAAGGTGGAAACTGGGCATCCAGGTAGTCTATATTTGCAGGAGGGTCGATACTCTATTATTTCGATATGAGCCAGGAAATTAAGCTAGATATATCTTTAAAATGATTTTTCTTCCTTTATATGACCCAACAAAATTTAAAATTAGTGTGAACACAAAAAAAACTAGTCATTACGAAAAGAGTTCTTATCATATTTGAACTAGACCATTTTGTAGACATTTAAAACTTTAAGGTTCAAACTAACCTCGGTACTCCACCGACTTGAGCCATTTTCGTTTGCAAATAGGGATACATTCCTCGATTTACTTTGGCTCGATAACCGTTCGGATATTCTAATGATAGAGTCGTTCGCTTTGAGATTCGAGAAGAAAAGAATCCAGTGAGATATCCTCATGATAATTTCCTCAGGTCTGCATCCTTAATCTCCATGTGCTCCGAGATTCGGGGTTATCTACATTCATTTCGATGTTAAGGCGTTTTCAGTTTAACTGAAAACGCCTTAACTTTATTTTCTATTCCCCCCAAAAAAACCTTGAAATTTCATCGGTTAATCCCATAGGTTTTCCAATGTAAAATCAAGGAATCTTTAAGTTTTTATCATTAGATCATTTATTTGAATATTAAGATTTATCATTTTTCCTAAGTATTATTCCAATTTGACTCAGTTTTTGAAATTAAATAAAATTCAGTTTTTTAGAGATAGGTTTTAGTCTCTAATCCTTGTTGAATTGCTTCAAACAGATTGTGGTAAATACCATCAATTATATTATGAAATAGCTCTCAACAAATTCCTCTATCCAAGACATAGCACCTCGAAAACTTAACATTTCCGATTCAGTAATTTGTGCAGTATGAGATGAATAGTTTCGAACCTCAACTATTGCTTCCATTCTGTTCTTAAATTTATTCTTATCATTACCAAAAATAGCTTTAAAGCTTGGATCCCAGTTATTATAGATAATATTTTTCAAATCTGACAAGCTCGTAACTGTCTTTTTAGGATCGAATAGTTCTTTATAACTATATGCTGAATATTTTGACTTCTTAGATTGATCATAATTGTAGTTATTTAACACTTTAGTTCTTGCCCTTACCTCACCATAAGAGAAAAGAAGTTGGTTGTATATTATTTTTCTGAGTCTTGGTTCTAGATTACCTCTACGCTGATCAATTTCCCTTCTCTTTTCTTCATTTGACATATTCAACTTTTGATATTGGTTACTTCTTATTATATACTCTTTCAGTGAATCAATTTTAAAACCAAAATAATCACCAGTTTTTTCTATTATACCGTACCCAAGTAAATGATTTGTATAACTACTCGATCTAAAGGCATATTTTTTAAAATTTTCTTCGTCTCCTAAAGCAAGATAAACCAATACTTGATACTCGTCTTGGTAAAACTCCTTTAAAACCTCAATAATCATTTCATAGTATCTGTCTGCATATTTCTCTTCGAATATTTTCTTAGACTGGTCATATATTGTTTTATTGACTTTCAATGGTTTTGATAAAGTTTTATTAGCTTTAATTAATTGATTAATTGCTTTACATACGTGCCTTATAAGGAACGGATGTCCTCCATAATCGTGTGTTAGGGCGGCACACACAATATCATCAAACTCTAATCCCATATAGCCACCCAATTTATTCACCATTTCTTTTGTGTTTTTTGTATCAAACGGCTTAATGTAACTATCTGGATCAAATTGACTATATATCGGGTTGTCGACACCGACTATTCTAGTTGTTTCAATACATATAGGGTTAGTACCTGCGATAATATAGGTGAACATTTCCGGATTTTTTTGATAATTCGATCTTAGTATTTGCCAAAACTTTACAAAATCTCTTCCTTCCTTCCAATGATCCGATATAGAGATTCCAAAAGTAATATGTTCTATCTCATCAAAAAAAATAAGTAGCTTACCAATTTGTTTAAAGCAATACTCAATATCAATTCCAAATAATTCTGGGGCCTTTTCTTCAGTATATTCTTCTTCATTCCGTATCAAATCTAATTTATGATCCTTTATTATTGTATTTATAACTGAAAATAATAAAGAGTTCCACCTTTTAAAGTGATAGTTCTGAAAGTCTATCCATATGGACTTTCCATTTTCTCTACTAAGAGCTCTTTCAACACCATATAGAATGGATGTTTTACCTGTTTTTCGGAGTCCAAAAACTCCAGAATGTTCACCTGATAGATGTCTATTTAATAACGTATGGACGACATCTGTTCTACCAAAAAAGTATAATTGTTTTTTTATGGGTGCTTCAAATTCAAATAAATCTCTTTCATAAAAATGTTCTTTGAAACGCTTCTCTACAAAACCTTCACTGAATGCATCAGTTAGTTCTGTATAAGAAAACGGAATTATTATCTGCATTTCTGTATCTTTACTTAATATATCATATAATTTCTTTTCAATATTTACATCCTTACTAATTATTAAACTGCATATACGATCAATTCGTAGATGCGTATGTTTCTTGTAAGCAACATCTATAGCATCAAAAGTTCTCGGTTGAAAAATAGTATATGGACTAAAAATAACAATAACTTCGCGATTTAAATTAAATAATTCTTGATACTTATTTATTGGTTTTAATAAAAAGTATCTATATTCACTAGTAATCCCCAATTTAATCGTTCCACCAGCATTTGTAATATAGAAAAATTCACTTAATCCATTTACAATTTTTTTTTCTTCATCACTGAAAGAGTTCAAGTTTAAAAACGGATTTTTACCTGGCTTAATAATGATGTCTGATGTAGTAATCTCCTCTGAAATTTCAATATTATCTGTATTTTTATTCTCAATAATTTGTATATTCTTTGCACTAATCCCTTTGTGCCCTAAGACTTTTTCAAAAAATATACTCTCACCTTGTCGGGGCCGTATAAGTTTGTCTTTTAAATCATTTATATGAAAAAATATATCATCTTCACCATTATTTAAGCTAATAAATCCAAATCCTTTAGTATCATTAAACCATTTAACTTTACCTTTTAACATCCAAACACTACCTTTCATTTGAATAAACTCAAGAGTAATATTTATTCGACAATATTCCGACTATGTCTTTATTAACTATATAATGTTCATGACCGTTTGAAATATAAAGTTCCAACAACTGGAAAAAATTAAAATGAGGCTACCCTAAGGTAGCCTCAAATAAAGTCGTGTTGTTTGTTCTGGATGTCGATTCTGTAGACAAGTAGCAGAGCTCCTGGTATATGTGGATCATTGTGTAATTTCATTTCCTTTTAAACAGTGTTTCTTTGAAGTTAAGGACTACTCAACCGTTACGCTTTTCGCTAGGTTACGTGGTTTATCCACATCGTGACCCAGTGCGAGGGAAGCATAGTATGCCAGCAATTGCAGCGCAACTACAGACAGAGCCGGGCTCAAGAGTGGCAGCGTCTTAGGAATCGCAAACGCTTGGTCTACGGATTTCAGCAATGGTGCTACGTGCTCTTCGTACGTAATTGCCAGTACATCCGCGCCACGTGCTTTCACTTCCTTAATGTTGCTCACTGTTTTCTCGAGTACGTTCTCCTGCGTTGCCAAGGCAATAACAGGGATACCCTCTTCGATCAATGCAAGCGTACCGTGTTTCAACTCACCCGCAGCATACGCTTCGGAGTGAATGTAAGAGATCTCTTTCAACTTCAAAGATCCTTCTTGAGCTACTGCATAGTCAAGACCACGACCGATGAAAAAGAGATGTTCATGTTTGGAGATTTGCTCTGCATATCCTTTGATTGCTTCAGCTTGCTCCAACATGGATTCCACTTGCTCAGGCAATGCTTGCATCGCTGCCAGCGTGTGTTCAATCTCTTCTGCAGATTGAGTACCACGAACTTGTGCAAGGTACAGACCAAGCAAGTTGAACGCAATCAACTGCGAAGTATACGCTTTGGTAGAAGCTACTGCAATTTCAGGACCTGCCAATGTTGCGATAACATCATCTGCATCACGTGCAATGGAGCTACCCACTACGTTCGTGATTGCCAGTACATGTGCGCCATTGGATTGTGCTTCGCGCAATGCAGCAAGCGTATCGGCAGTTTCACCAGATTGGCTCACTACGATTACGAGTGTATCTTTGTGCACGATTGGGGAACGGTAACGGTACTCGGAAGCCACATCTGTTTCAACCGGAATACGCACCAATTGCTCAATCACTGTACGTCCAACCAGACCTGCATGGTACGCTGTACCACATGCAATGATTTGAACGTTACGGATATTTTTAATTTGTTCTTCAGTCATTTTCAACTCAGGAAGTTGAACTTTTTTACCTTCATTATCGATGCGACCCAGCATTGTATCACGATATGCTTTTGGTTGCTCATGAATTTCTTTCAGCATGAAGTGCTCGAATCCGCCTTTTTCTGCGGTTACAGCATCCCAATCGACACGAATCATTTCCCGAGAAATAAAGTTGCCTTCAATCGTCATCAATTCGACAGCATCATGTGTCAATACAGCCATTTCACCGTCATTCAGAATGTACACGTTACGTGTATGTTCCAGAATTGCCGGGATGTCGGAACCAATGAAGTTTTCCCCTTCACCAATACCAATAATCAATGGGCTTGCTTGACGCACAGCTACGAGTTTCTCAGGCTCATGCTCTGTCAATACACCCAGTGCGAATGCACCACGCAACAACGTGATTACTTTTTGCACTGTTTTAACGATATCACCATTGTATTCACGTGCGATCAGGTGAGAGATAACCTCAGTATCTGTCTCGGAAGTGAACGTGTGACCTTGAGCCATCAATTCATCCTTCAGATCAAGGTAGTTCTCAATAATACCGTTATGCACAACAGAGAACTTCTGGCTTCCATCCGTGTGTGGATGAGAGTTCTCATCCGATGGTTTACCATGAGTTGCCCAACGTGTGTGTCCGATTCCGGCATTACCTACCAGTGGTGCACCATCCAGCTTGGCTTCAAGATTCGCAAGACGACCCAGAGCTTTCGTGATTTGCAGACCTTCCGGTGTGAATACCGCGATACCTGCAGAATCATAACCACGATACTCGAGTTTCTTCAAACCTTCGACCAATACCGATTGAGTGTTCTTATTACCAATATATCCAACAATACCGCACATAATTTATTTCCTCCGTTTGTATATGAATACTGTGTCACGAAGAGAAACATCCAGAGGCGGCATATCGGAAAAATGAGTGATTGCCTAACGTTTCATGAATACTTGTTACCTATTCAATTATCAATGATCAGAGCGACCTCGTGTCGCCCCGCAGTCATCATAAGCTGTTATGAATGCAATCATGAATGTACATCATTTTCCCGTCCGCGTACTGTTTACGCTCTTCACGCACATTCATTTGAATTTTAGTTTAACTCTTGCACCTGCACCGGCGCGTTGTGTGGACAGTCACCCATCCATTTTCCGCAATCCGGTTTACGGCTCTGGTGCTTCACCGGGAGGTCCCCGCCGAACAATCCGAACACCTCCACCTCGTCAGCTTGATTGCCGTTGATCTTAATCAGCCGTTCTTCAACCTAGAAGAAATCCTGATCAACATCATCCCGCGCAACTCCAAGCTCTGGCGCTTGTGTAACTGTAACCTTACGTTCCTCACTTTCTGTGTCTGAATGACGACTCCACTCATTATATGCACGTCAGGTCTATTTTGCAATGGAGCAAAGTACCTGTGACAATTTCAGCATATTTACCCACAATCCCGACCGGATAAACGGACCTATGGTCTCATCAGGCCGGGACGCAGGAATATTCATCTTTAAAGGAAATTCAAAAAGTCCGCTTTTGATTACGAATCATGCCTATTGGCATGATCAGCATCGAATATGAAATTCAGCCGAAATGTCCGTTGCTCACGTAGTTTCCCTACGCTCCGCTACTCCATTTCTATCTTCATTCCATCTTCTCGGTACTGAAAATCAGACTTTTTGAACACGCACTATATGTCTTAAATCCTGTTATATCATACCCTTTCTACACAACAATTCCCTTTATAGAACCGTATGCAGAAGGGATTTCTTCCAGTCCTATACCAGTTCTTTTTGCACTACATCTGCGATTTGTGACACAAATTGTTCAAGTTCGTCTTTATCTGGTCCTTCCGCCATAACACGGATCAGGGATTCAGTACCTGAAGCACGAACGAGTACACGTCCATTATCGCCGAGTTGTTGTTCTACTGTTGCAATAGCTTGCTCGATCGCAGCATTACCCTCGTATTTGCTCTTATCTTCAACACGCACATTGACCAATACTTGTGGGTACTGGGTCATTAGCGCTTTGAGTTCACTCAGTTTTTTACCGGAAGCTTTGAGCGTATCCACGAGTTGAATCGCAGTCAGCATACCGTCTCCAGTTGTATTGTAATCCAGGAAAATAACATGGCCAGACTGCTCTCCGCCCAGGTTGTAACCACCGCGACGCATTTCCTCCATCACATAACGGTCACCTACAGCCGTTTTAGCTGTTTTCAGTGCAAGTTTCTCCGTTGCTTTGTAGAACCCGATGTTACTCATAACGGTCGATACAACTGTACTATCTTTCAGTTTGCCAGCACGATTCATCGCATCACCACAGATACACAGAATGAAGTCTCCATCCACCTCAGCGCCTGTCTCATCAATAGCAATCAGACGATCCGCATCCCCGTCAAAAGCAAGACCCAGATCTGCTCCATGTTTGAGCACTTCTTGTTTCAGGTTCTCTGGATGAGTTGATCCACATTGCTCATTGATATTCAGGCCGTTAGGCTCAGCGCCAATGGCAATGACTTCTGCACCAAGTTCACTGAACAACTTCGGTGCCAGCTCATAAGCTGCCCCGTTTGCACAGTCCAAAACAATTTTAAGACCAGAGAACGACTCATTTACTGTTGTTTTCAGGAAGTCGAGGTAACGATAACGGGATTCTTCATCCGTCGTCACGGTACCCAGACCGCCACCAACTGGCCGTGGCAATTGATCTGTCTCCGCATCCATCAGCTCTTCAATCCGGTTCTCTGTTTCATCAGACAGCTTGAAGCCATCTCCACCAAAGAACTTGATTCCGTTATCCTCAACCGGATTGTGGGAAGCCGAGATCATCACGCCTGCGTCAGCTTTCAACAAACGTGAAATATAAGCCACTCCCGGAGTGGATACAACGCCCAGACGAATCACATCAGCGCCAATGGACAACAGGCCTGCAACCAGCGCGGATTCCAACATCAATCCCGAGATACGAGTATCCATGCCGATAACCACTTTTGGTCTTTCCACACCACCTGCAAGCACGTAACCACCACAACGTCCAATGCTGTAAGCCAGCTCTGCCGTTAACTCTTTATTGGCAACCCCTCTTACACCGTCTGTACCAAAATATTTCCCCATGATTTAACTCCTTCTATTCGCATCATATACGAGCACTATTATTATTTTTTAAGAATTTTAAAATTAGATCGTTTACGGATTTGAGCCACTTTTACTGCCAGTACCGCTGTTATTGTTATTTAAATTTCCACGATTGGTGGTACTCCCCTGTTGGCCCTGATCCTGATTATCCGTATTCGATTCCGTTTCTTCTTCATCAGGAGCAGGCTCTGTTTCTCCATTTTCGACTTCGGCTGGTGTAGGGTCAGGTGCTACCGTTCCCTCGTCCGTCGGTTCTTCGCCAGGAGTGGTCGTTGTGTCTTCAGCTTTTTCGCTAATTTTGACCGTCGCACTCAATGCAGTGGATGATTCATCCAGCTTGGCAAAACGGGGCAGATCGGCTTCAAGCTTGATCTCATGCGTTCCGACCGCAAGGCCAGCAAGATCTCCGGTCAACGTGAGATCATCACTACTCAGACCCTCAAGCATGCTTGCTGAGCCTGTAAGTGTGAGGTTCAGACCGCCACTTCGAGGCGTAACCAGCGTACCTTCCAGTCCATTCCCCGCACCTGTAAGCGTAATGGGGACGTTCGGAAAGACTTTGGTCGTCTCCTCTGCCTCGTCAAATGGTGATATGGTTACCTTAATCTGAATCGAACTAGGCTCGATTTTCTCAAAACCGGAAGGCGGCGTCAAGTCCACGTTAACTGTCGACGTACCCGACTGATCAAACTGCGTCAGATCAAGGGTTACTTGGTCGTAGGACTGTATACCCGCAAGCGCATCCTCTGATCCATAAACCGAGACTTCTTTCACGCTTGGCTCTACCGTGGAGAGTACCAGGCCTTCCGGAAGCTGTCCCGAATATTTGATTCTTAAGGGTACAGATGTATAGGGCTGATTGACCGGAACTCGGACTTCAACCGTTTGAGGCGTTATAATCGCATTTTCAAGGACCTTGCCTTCAGCATCGTATGCCTGAAGCTTCACTTTTTTCTGTATAACATCTTCCTTGGCATCTTTCACGCTCACACTGCCCTGGACCTTCGCTACAGCCTCAAGTTGCCCTTCGGGCAGAGTTACCTTAACTGGAGCTGAAGGCTCAATTACGGGCGTTCCAGCGCTGTATCCAGCGGATGGTTCCCCTTCGGGTACAATATTCACATTGAAGGATTTGGTGCCCAATTTTTCTACATTCACGGTAACCATGGATGGCTCCATGCTGACCACTTCTACCCCGGAAGGCAGATCAGGTACCAGCGGCAGTGTATTGGACCCATCTTTCACCTGACTCAGATCGACCAGTACCTTGTAATCATCATTGGTAAAAATCGATGTTAGCATTGAGCGCTGTCCTTTGATCTCCAGCCGGACCTCATCCGTACTTAATGAAGTAAGCACATAGCTGTTGCTGTCTAATCCATAAGGTTGAACAGGCACCGTGCGTTCCACAACCTTGTTGGTTGTGCCTGTCGTAATCGTAGGAGTGGTCGGTACTTCATCCAGATGAATCATGAACCAGAGTAGCAGGCTCACCGCAAGTGCCAGTATTTTGGCAAAGTTATTATTGTTAAACCACTTATCCATTGTTACGTCCTCCCTTCCGTTTCCAGAAGGTTGTCCAGCCATTCTTTTTCAGATTGGATGTAGGGCGCAACTCCTCATACAGTTTGGCAATCAGCGATTCTTCCTTAATATCACGAACGACCTGTCCATTCATTGCCAGTGACACTTGTCCTGTCTCCTCGGAGACAACCAAACAGATCGCATCTGCAACTTCGGTAATCCCGATTGCTGCACGGTGGCGTGTTCCTAATTCCTTACTGATAAACGGATTTTCTGATAATGGCAAATAACAGGCTGCCGCCGAAATCTGTTTTCCCTGTATAATGACGGCTCCATCATGGAGCGGTGTATTTGGAATGAAAATGTTAATCATCAGCTCCGAGCTGACCAGAGAATGCATCTTAATGCCCGATTCCGTGTAATCGTTCAGACCCGTTTCACGTTCAAATACGACCAATGCGCCAATTTTACGCCGTGACAAATAATTAACAGACTTAATAATCTCACCAATTAACACCGTTAATTCTTCATCACTCGCTGCCGCTGAACGTCCAAACAGCTTACCGCGTCCCAATTGCTCCAGACCACGGCGCAGTTCCGGCTGAAAGATAATGAACACCGCAACGACACCAAACGTAAACATCTGGTTCATCAACCACTTGAGCGTATACAGGTTTAGCCACGTACTTAATGCCCAGATCAGCACAAGGAACAGAATGCCCTTTAGGAGCTGAACCGCACGCGTACCTCGCACAAGCAAAATCAGTTTGTACATAATATAGGTAACGATCAATATATCGATAACGTCCTTAATGGACTCTGTCCACGTTAAGTCAGCAAAATAATTCATAAGCCAGCCCCCGCTATCCCCATTGATGAGTAAACCCTGATCTCATATTAACCCATTAGGATTTTAAATAATCCTTTATCTCCGCATTTTTGCATCTTGGATTCCTGCAAAATGCTTATCTATATGTAGTAGTATGTTCTCTTTAGTATCTAGGTTATAACGTTAACGTTCAGGTTGCAAGTTACGGCAGTCTCAAACTGCACATAAACATCACATTTACCATGAATTACAAAGTTTGCGTATAAAAAAAGAGTACCCCATGCAATCTGGAGGTACCCTGCTTGGTATATACCATTGAAGATTTTACCCTGTTCTAGCGATAAGCCACTTCATTTACCATATTGGTTATTTTGTACCAGAACCAGTCCAGCGCCTGATCAATACTTTTCACCTGACCTGAAATATGCGCCGTTGAAGCCTGAAACAGTTGTCCGTCGATAACCGTCAGATTGCCGTTCACATCACCATATACTTGTGCGGTTCCATTTTCTATCGTAAGATCGCCAGCAATTGACTTACCTTCAGGAACAATAACCGTGTTACCCTGAATCACGATCTGGTCCAGATTATTTCCCTTAACGACCATTTCGTTGTTCTGATTCCAGAAATTCAAGGCGCTAAAGAGCATCACGACCAAAAAGAAGGCTGCCGCCGTCAGCGCGGGATGTCCTTTGACCCATTTGAGCCATGCTTGCTGTCTCTTGGGCTGGGGCAGAGCATTCATAATTCGATTGGTCAGCTCATCAGAGGCAGACGGTGAATAGTGTTTCATGGCAAAGAGTAGCATTTCCGTCTGTTCCAACTCTTTAAAGCGCATGCGACAATCCGGACAGGTCACAAGGTGACTTTTCAGTTCAACCTTCTGGGCCGGGGACAACGACTCATCCAAACATTCATGCATTAAAGAGACGGCCGAGTTGCAATCCATATGAGAGCCAATCCTTTCTTAAATCACTTAGTCCATGAGCCATTAAAAAGCACGCATAAGACTTGCATACATTACATACGCATCCGTTTCGGATATGTTTCAATTAATTTCGCCCATATTTAAAGGCGTTTAACATTTATAACTTATACTCCAATTTTTTACGTAGAAAATCACGGCCCCGATGAACGCGTGTCTTAATCGTTGTTACGGGCATACCTGTCACATCACTGATTTCCTGTAGCGACAAGTCCTGTAAATATCTCAGAATCATAACGGACTTATACTTGGCTGGCAAACTGTCAATGGCTTCACGAATGAGTGTCTGCGTTTCTGACAGGAGTGCTTCACTCTCCGGTGTACGATCATCACTCGGGAGCATCGCGTAACCATCAGATCCTTCCTGATCATTCAGTTCAGCATCCAAAGAGTATGAAGGTTTCTTTCTACGCAGTCGGTCAATACACAGATTCGTCGCGATCCGGTAGATCCAGGTTGAGAACTTCTGGTTCGGATCGTACTTCTCCATGTTACGAAACACACGTAAAAACGTCTCCTGCACAACGTCTTCAGCTTCATGACGATTGTTCAGCATCCGGTATGCCAAATGAAATAGCTTGTCCTTATATAGTTCAACGATTTCTGCGAAGGCTCTCTGGTCGCCCTTGAGCACCAGTTTAACAAGCCTGTTCTCCAAATTGTCCACCCTTATTCCCCCAGACATGCTGATGGGTCTTCCGTCTTCTGATACCCGTCCACACTTGTAATTCACCAATCAAATCGTAAATCAACTTTGGTCAAAAATCAAGACTGTATGACAAATATCCGCCAAAAACAGTAAAAACGGGAACTCCCGCAGGAGTCCCGTTTCATCTCTCACTCCGTAGAGCAGAGAATGGAGCTTTTTAGTTAACAAAGTAATGAGTACTTTGTTACATATGAATCAAAATCATTCATATGCATCAGTTCAATAATCAACCTGTATTACGCAACCCTGCAGCAATGCCGTTGATAGTCAACAACACTTCTCTAAGTAGCTCCGTATCGTCCTCACCACGTTCACGCATATCTCTGAGCTCGCTCAGAAGTTGAACCTGCATGTAGGACAACGGATCCACATAAGGGTTACGAAGACGAATCGATTCTTGAATAACCGGTACATCATCCAGAATCTCAGCTTCTCCGGTAATTTTCAGAATCAGCTCTTTTGTGAGCTTGAATTCGGCTTCGATCTGACCGTATATACGATCACGGGCTTCCTTGTTCGAAGTCATTGCTGAATATTCTTTGGCAATCACAAGGTCTGCCTTGGCTACGGCCATCTGAACCGTATCAATTAGCGTGCGGAAGAATGGGAAGCTTGCATACATTTCTTTCAGGACAACCAGATTTTCCTCTTTATCCTGATAGTAACTTTGCAACCCTGTTCCTGCCGCATACCATGCTGGAAGCAGATAACGACTTTGCGTCCATGCAAATACCCAAGGGATCGCTCTCAGATCTTCAAACTTGTCGCTACCCTTCCGCTTGGACGGACGTGAACCAATATTCAGTTCACCCACCTCTGGAAGCGGTGTGGATTCCTTGAAGAATGTAAAGAAGTCTGGATCACGGAAAATCAAATCCTGATATTTTGTCAGAGATACTTCCGAAATCTCTTTAATGATGCTATCCCAATGACGCTCGGATTCTGATTCTTGCGGCTCAAGACCATTCAGTGCTGCTGTAATCAAAGCAGATGTTGCCTGCTCCAGACTACGGTACGCAATCCCCTGAAGGGAGTAACGGGAAGAAATAACCTCTCCCTGCTCTGTAATCTTGATGCCTCCACCAATAGTATGCGGTGGTTGAGCAAGAATACTACGGTTGAGTGGCATGCCGCCACGTCCAAGAGCCCCGCCACGTCCATGGAAGAACTTCAGCTTAACGCCGTGTTCATTACCTACAGCCGTAATTGCATTCATCGCTACGCGCAGTTCCCAGTTGGCTGTAACCACTCCGCCATCCTTGTTACTGTCTGAATAACCCAGCATGATTTCATGCAGTTCATTCCGTCCTCTTACGCTTGCGCGGTATACAGGAAGGTTGAACAGCTTCTCCATAATGTCCGAAGCCGCATGTAGATCATCAATCGTTTCAAACAACGGTACCGCTTGAAGTGTAGCTACAACGTCACCATTGTGTCCTTTGGTGAATAAGCCCACTTCCTTCGCAAACACCATAACCTCCAGCAAATCACTTGCGCCCTGCGTCATACTGATCAGGTAACTTGTGATACAGCCGGTCCCAAATTCGTTCTGGGCACGCTTAATGGTACGGAAGACATCCAGACACTCTTTGGTTCCTTCCGTGTATTGGTGGTAAGGAGAAGTAAGCGGACGCGGATCATCCAGCAAACGAGCAAGCAGATCGATTTTACCGTCCTCTGTCAGACGTGCATAATCTTCTACAATGTTCATTTTCGCCAAAATCTCTGACATCGCATTTTCATGTTCCTTACTGTGCTGACGCACATCCAATGCTGCGGTATGGAAACCAAACAACTCAACTTGACGAATCATTTTACGAATAGTCGTATCCGCTACGTAATCAGCAAAATGATGGCGCAGACTTCGATCAATGATCATCAGATCATCAATCAAATCCTGAGCGCTATGATAACGGTCGGGCTGACCTAATTTGTTCTCATCCAGTACATTGTTCAGCTTGGCAATCATATATGCCAATTTGATGCGGTATGGCTCTTTTTCATTCCGCCAGATATCCACTTTTTTCAATGTAACATAATTACGGTCCTGCTCAATCGACTGCACCAGCTCATCCGATACATGGATGATGTTCGTGCTGAAGCTGAGATGGCCCATAAGTTCAATCATAATCCGTTGGTACTCACGCAAAGCGAGCTTGCGTTGCATCAACAGTGTCTGCCATGTTACATCTGAAGTTACCGAAGGATTTCCATCCCGGTCTCCACCGATCCAGGAACCGAACCGCAAATACGTCGGCACATGCCAGTCATGGTCAGGATAAAATTTGTTCAGGCAGCGTTCCAGCTCCTGATATACATCCGGAAGTACGTGGAACAACGTTTCATGAAAGTAATACATCCCGTTCCGCACTTCATCGAGTACAGTCGGTTTGCGGTCGCGAAGTTCATCCGTCTGCCAGAGGGTAATAACCTCATTCAACAGCTTCTCCCGCAACTGTTCACGTTCACGCAACGTCAGCGTAGGATTATCAAGTAGCATGACATCTTCGGATATCCGTTTGTGGATGTCCAGAATAACCCGGCGCATGGCTTCGGTTGGGTGAGCTGTCATAACGAGTTCCAGCGACAGATCGTCAAGAATCTCTTCCACCTCTGTATGAGACAATCCACGTTCCTTCAGATCCTGTACTGCTTTCTCAATCGATCCTGGCTGCACAGCGTCCCCTGCAGAACGTTCATAATCCCGTTTACGCCGGATCCGATGGTTTTGTTCAGCAATATTAACTAATTGAAAATAAATAGCGAAAGCCCGAATAACCTGATGACGATTGTCCGAGTCTAATTCCTGGATCATCGTTTTGAACTCTGCATAGAGTTCTGGCAAAAATTCTGCACGTAACGATTTGCTCGTTTCCCGAATCTTCTCAACGATATCTAGAAGCTCCGTGCCGCCTTGATGGACAAGAACTTCCCCGAGTATATTGCCCAGGAACCGCACGTCTCGCCGAAGCAGGTTGTTGGATTGGCTTTTGCTGGCGGTTACCATAGTTTCAGTCATGCTTATCCTCCCATCTGATCGTTCCATTCGTACACGTAAATTTGACACCTTCATAACATCATACAATAAAATGGTACGAAAATCTTTATTTTTCTACTAGAAAAAATGGGGATTATCCCCGATTTACAGCACAAAAACACGCTTTTTTATTCATTTTCTTGTTCTGCTTCAATTAATGGTCATATGCTGTCGCATGATACCTTTTTCACGTACTTTAAATAACTCAAATGTCTCATACCTATTCTAAAAAATTCATAATTATACAGTTCTTTTAGATATGATCCCATGTACCTGATTGTAAGGTTAAACCGCATAATTTCATTGTTTGAGAACAGATGATATACAAAGAAACATGACCGGCAAAGCAAGCTTTTGTATACTTTACCACAGTGACGCAATAAATTAAAGATGTAATTATAAATTTTCTTTCTACTACAGTTTGCTTATAGGGCGAGTTTCTTATGTACTTTGTTAATCCACTATAGTCAAAGGGATATCTTAACAGACCATTTCTACATATTGTCCTTGTCTTTTTGGGCAGATTAATTTATAGCTCTAACCAAAAAGGAGGAACTCAAATGATGAAAAAAGGTACGACAATTATTGCTTCCGTGCTTCTGGTAGCGGCGATAGCTGGTCCTGCTACTGCTGCTGATGGTCATACGGCCAAAGGAACAGATACAACCGGCTCACGTGTCCAGTCTTATCAAAACACTAACTACCTTGATCGTACAAACACCAACATGAACATGGATGGAAACTACCGCAACAATGGTGACTATCGTACCAACAGTGTTCGTGCTAATGCCACGACAACCAACCGTGATAACGGTATGGATTGGGGCTGGCTCGGTTTGCTGGGACTGCTTGGTTTAGCTGGGATGCGTAGAAGAGTTACTGATCATAACGAACGTTAAATTGTGGTCACGTTTACGTAACAATGGCTACTGTGTCTTAGAAGCGTCTCATTCACAGAGGTAAACAGAAGAGCCAAGACCTCCCTATCTGGATTGCAAAGGGGTCTTGGCTCTTTTTAAGTAAACCTGTACTGTACTCTACATAAAAATATCTGTTACTCTGTGTAAAAATAAAAAAGCCTCTGCATCTGCAAAGGCTTCTTCATTATGTAAGCGGGTGATGGGAATCGAACCCACGCTATTAGCTTGGAAGGCTAAAGTTCTACCATTGAACTACACCCGCATAAGCATAAAATCGGGATGACACGATTTGAACATGCGACCCCCTGGTCCCAAACCAGGTGCTCTACCAAGCTGAGCTACATCCCGATACTAAAAAAATAATGGCGCGCCCTGAGAGATTCGAACTCCCGGCCTTTTGATTCGTAGTCAAACGCTCTATCCAGCTGAGCTAAGGGCGCAAAATATTGGAGCGGAAGACGGGAATCGAACCCGCGACCCTCGCCTTGGCAAGGCGATGCTCTACCGCTGAGCCACTTCCGCAAATAAGGGATGCGCGTGGAGGGACTTGAACCCCCACGTCAAAGACGCTAGATCCTAAGTCTAGTGCGTCTGCCAATTCCGCCACACGCGCATATAATGGTGAGTCATGAAGGGCTCGAACCTTCGACACCCTGATTAAAAGTCAGGTGCTCTACCAACTGAGCTAATGACTCATAATAAAATGGCTGGGGATATAGGATTTGAACCTATGCATGACGGAGTCAAAGTCCGTTGCCTTACCGCTTGGCTAATCCCCATTAAAAATTAGATGGTGGAGGCTGAGGGGATCGAACCCCCGACCCTCTGCTTGTAAGGCAGATGCTCTCCCAGCTGAGCTAAGCCTCCATCTATATGACCCGTAGGGGATTCGAACCCCTGTTACCTCCGTGAAAGGGAGGTGTCTTAACCCCTTGACCAACGGGCCCCATTTTCAAAGCTCTCAACCGGGATCGAACCGGTGACCTCATCCTTACCATGGATGCACTCTACCTACTGAGCTATGAGAGCAAATGGCTCCCCGAACAGGGCTCGAACCTGTGACAACTCGATTAACAGTCGAGTGCTCTACCAACTGAGCTATCAGG